>OGZC01001140.1_pt1 | contig 14620 bp, 11 predicted proteins | sample 1576751 | NCBI WGS metagenome assembly OGZC01 (sample SAMEA3541486, study PRJEB24748) | human gut metagenome | biome: human gut; feature: human-associated habitat; material: faeces | place: China | collected 2012
AGTAGTTCTGATTGGGTGCCAGTAACTGCCCTTCACGAATCACTAGATTTTGCGAATAATAGAATCCGGCACTGTAAAAAAACAATCCTCCATTGATGACTACCGGTGCTTTGGAAGATTCATAAAACTCCGAAGGGGTATGTATCGATTTACCTCCATATCCATTGGCTTCCTGTGAGAAAGCGATGTCGCCCAGAACTTCAAATTTAGCTTTACTCATATCTGCGACAGCTATGTAGGCAATCGCCTTCTTTCCCGCCAGATTTTCAGGTGATTTATAGATGTGAATATAGTCCGGAAGACTTCCGAAATTATCGGCTGTCGTCCATCCTTGTGATACTATATCAGGATTCGATTCTTCCTCTTCAGTTTCCTGATCCCATTCCCACGGATGATCAGGATAGCTTTCTCCACATGAACATATAGAGAAGGCAAGCAGTGCTGTTGTTATAAAATATAGACGTTTGATTAACATGATTCAAGTCCTCCAAAAACATTTTAATTTAGTAAATAATATGGTTATTAATAAAGCCAGAGAAGTTATGATGACTCCCCGTAAAAAGCCCAGCCAGGCATTTTGATCCAGATAGGAAAGATAGGTTCCCAGTCCTGCCAGATTCAATAGAGGTAATACTACCAACTGGGTGGATACGTATGCAATCATCGGATTCTGCCCTGCATATTCCAATGGACGGGTCAATCGGGACCAAGAATAAATGTCGCACATAATAGAAAATGCAATCATCGCCATAAAGGCAAGTCCCGATGCAAGGAAGTAATAACTGTACGTAGAAGGATCTTTCCGGATTCCCCCTTCGTAAGCTTCAAAAGCCAGCCCTAATAATATCAGATAAGTTCCTGCTCTGAAGAGTTTATACCAGTAACCGGTGTTTTTTCCTTCCACTTGCAAGAGAATGTAGAGAACGCATAATATAGCGATTGTACCCACTAAATTGAGAATAAGATAACGCATATAAAGTCCGTATAAATTGAATACGATCAGTCCGATGGTCAATAAGAGTATCCATGGCATTCTTTTGCGTTCGTCTTTATTGTCGTTTACGGGCATCGTGTTTTTGCAGTGTAACCACTCATGCAGATATTCTCCGGCAATGCTGCCGGGAATTACGATAAACAGATACTTCAGATAGGAGCACTTATACATCCACGGTAAGGGCGAGAATGCCATCAGGCTATGATTCCATGATTCTGCGTTTTCATTTCCCAAGAACACTGCCATGATAAAAGGCAATATTGCTATACGAATCCATGGCTTATTGATCGTTAATGTATAAATCAGTGAGCCGAAAATGGCCATATTGGCCAATACCAGAATGATAATATTACTGTAGCCTAGACTGAATGTCCGTCCATCGGCATAGTTGATATTCAGCAGCATGAACACTCCCGTTGCATAAGCCAGTATTTTAATCAGCATCCTTACGTATTCCGGCATTTTGAACGGAATCCTCATGAACATGGGAAACATCAAGGCAAAACCTCCCAATGCAATGAGCCATGAGCGAACATCCTGAGGAGAAGATACTACCCACGGATATATATGCTGAATAAAAATAGCGAAGAAAGTCAGCCGGAAACCTCTTAAAAGGCTGTCGTATATAATTCTCCGGCGGGAGCTGCCTTTTCTGTATTTGTTACCTATTGAAAAAGGGAAGGCAGCTCCCATGGCAAACAGGAAAAAAGGAAACACCAGGTCAACCCAAGTGATCCCATATATAGAACCATCAAACACAAAGTTGGAGCGGGGACCTACCTGAGCATGATACATCCATCCGGGAAGCACTCCCCAGGCAACGCTGCCGGAGAGAACCATTGTCAGAATAGCATACCCACGCAGGGCATCCAAAGAAGAAGCTCGTGTACTGTTGTTATTCATAATTTTCGTTTAATTAATGTATTACGACCCGAAATGGAGAAGCAGGTATTTCCGCATTATTGAAAAGATCACCTTCCATATAATTGCGGAAACAATAACGCACTTCTACAGGATGAGGCACCGAATCATTCCATACTTTCACACGGGCAGAACCATTGATTATTTCCGCTTCTGCCGGTACGATATTTCCCTTTTCGTCTACAAGTTCAAATCCCCGCAACTTTTGATTTTCAGGGATCAGTCCATCACTGCCATGTTCAAAAGTGATTTCTACTACATTCTCTTTCAATTGATGGCTTTTATACAAAGGGCCTGCATACAGAAAACCTTCTTTGCCATAAGTCTTGGCCAGAGCCCAGTAAGCAAGGCGCTGACCGACTTTAATTTTGTAGGGAGGATGAATGAATTTTTCACTTCCTGCATCCGTCGTTGTAACCATACCAACATTAGGAACTTCTTGCATTAATTCCAGCTGGCATTGACGGAACCATGCACGATCAAGCCTATCTTTACCTTCGGCCTGCCATGGAGTGATCTGGACATAGTATACAGGCATTGCAGGATTATGAAAGAATTCTCTCCACTGAGCGACCATTGCGGGAAAGAGCTTTTTATAAAGAGCGGGATCAGCAGAATTGGACTCTCCCTGATACCAGATGACTCCTTTGACAGGAAATCCCTTCCACGGATTTACCATTGCATTCCATAATAAAGTAGGTGTACCCGCAGGCCAGTCGAACTTGGTTTGTTCAATATCCGGTAATTGAATTTCCGGAAATTGTGACAGTGTCTCTTTATCCATCCAAGTCTCTATCTTGGAAGCACTCCATGAGCAATGAATCAGTCCGACAGGAATATCCAATGAACGTTGTAGTAAATCTCCGAAAAAATAAGCGGTAGCACTAAAGTCTCCGACTTCTTTGGGAGAAAGTTCCGACCAATATCCCGTAATACCTTCTTCCTTAGGAGTCGTGCTCCAATCTCTTTTGACTGTAAACAAACGTAATTCCCGTTTGGAGTCGGCAGCTACGATATAGGGTTGTGAACCATAAACCGGCTGTCCCCGAAAGCCTCTGACAGGCATTTCCATATTCGATTGGCCGGAACAGAACCAGACTTCCCCCAGTAAGATATTATTTAATGTAAGCGCCTCACCGTCAGAGAATGTAATAGTATAGGGACCCCCTGCTGCCGGAGTAGGAAGTTGAATGTTCCAATTTCCATGCTGGTCACTTCGGGTTGTTAGCTTCCGATGATTCCATGATGCTTCAATCGTAATTTTACTATTGGCAGAGGCTTTGCCGTGGAAGGTCACTTCCGATTGTTGTTGCAACACCATGTTATCACCCCAGATCGAAGTTAACCTGACTTTGGCCTGCATTCCCAATGGGAATAGCAGGCTGATAATCCATAGGTGGTATATGATATACTTCATGAATCTTTATTTAGAAACGTTTTGCTGATACACTTTACCGAAACGGTCTGTTACTCTGATCTCTATTTTAGCTTTCGGATTACGGGGAGTGGCACGGAACATATGTCCTGTACTTGCTGCTGATATCCAGCTCTGCATGGTTCTTTTTTTGTCTGTACATACTTGATGCGCATACGGGTCGACTCCGGTATATTGAGTCATGGTACCCATCACTTTTCCGTTTTCCAGCCATTCTACTTTCCAATTTTTATCCCAGTTCCAGACATTGGCAATAATATCTTTGGGGAATTCCTTAGATGTTCCTGCAGCATAGCTTCGAAACTGGTAGTCTTTCGGATGACCGGCACTTTTATAGTACCATTTCACTTGGTTTCCGTCTACTTCGTAGACTCCGTATCCTTGTGGGGTGCCGTCGATGCAGACATCCGCATGCCACCAGATACCACATACGGCAGCCGTATTGTGCTCCATTTGGTGATCGTTGAATACAATGTTCGAGTTGGAATGAAGATGACCCGTCAGAAAGTGTGTTTCATAGCCATCCAATAATTGATGAACCGCCTCAGCATTGATCGTTTCTCCTGCCAACATGGCATAATCGTAATTAAATGGCCTTTTTTGTTCCGTTATTCTCGTAGGAATATGCGTTATGAAAAAGACTAATGTACCTTTAGGGACATAAGACAGATCTTCTTCCAACCATTTAAAAGTTGTTTCATCTACATAGCCGATATAGAAGTATTCACGTCCTACATAAAAGTTGTTGTTGATAACAATATAGTGGGCATTTCCTTTATTGAATGAGTAGTGGGTAGGGCCGAAATATCCTTCGAAAGTCCGGTACGACGTTTCATGAGTAGCTCCATTACAATCCATATCATGATTACCGATTGCACGATATATGGGGATATCCAGTTTCTTTGCCTTATCGATATAAGGTGGAAAGAATGTGGCCGGTGTGTCCCAAAAGATGTCTCCACAATTCAGTCCGAATACATCACGATCCGAATACTGATCGATTAACTGTTTATAGTCATCGACAATGGGAGCGTACAGATCCCAGTGCTCTTTCAGACCGGCCTGTACATCCGCCTCCAACACAAACAAGTGTTTACTGTCGTCTTTAGGATTCTTCTTCAGACGGAAATTATATTCATTCGTCTCGTTCAGGTCAATTTCCTGATAGAATCGGGGAATCGTCTGTTCACAATCCGTCAAGTATCCGGCAGGAGTCGTGATATATACAAAGCGTGTGTTTCCGAGATTGGGTAGATGGTAAATACCGTTCTTGTCTGTAGTGACACAACGCTGTCCGTCTGTCACTACCACATTGGCTATACCTTTGCCATCGCAAGTAACGGTTCCTTTGATCATTCGCGCTTCATCCGGCTTAGTTTCGTCCAGTGCTTCTTTTAGTTCGTCCCACCATCCGTTGCGGATAATGTGTACAATGTCGAAAATCATCACACCGTCCGATTCTTTCAAGTTCATACGGACTGCTTTCTGGAATTGGTTTACGTCCCGTTTGTAGTCTTCTACATACAGACCGCCGCATACTGGCACCGCATCTTTCAGCAAGTATTTGGAATATTTGCAACCGCCTTCTACACATAAATATTCTCCGGTAGAAAACTCGCTGTCTGTTTCATTCTTAAATTTACCGGAAGATTTATAATAATCGTCCAGCGTTACATTCCAGTAGTAATTGCCATTCGTATAGAAATCCAGTAACTCTGCAAAGCCATAATTTTTATAGTCGGGAGTAGCCCAACTGAAGTCCTTGCTGACATCATAATTACGGCTTGCCCAGTTGACACCTACCTCAAAGTAAGTAGGATACCATGCACCGGTATAAGCAGCCAACATACATTCCGGCTTTATCTTTTTGATGGAAGTACGTACATCTTTTATAAAGTTATATATAACAGAAGCTCTCCACGTCAGCCATTGATGATAGTATGGGCCACCCACACGGTCTATGCCTCCTTCGGCATTAGGGCGCCATTCAAAAATATCCTCCGGAAACTTCTCAACTTTCTTTCCGATGAATTTCTCAAACATCTTCTTTGACTCAGGAGAAAAGTCCGAATCAATACAATCATATCGTGCACGGTCAAGCATGATGCCGTCAAATGCATAATTCCGAACAACTTCTTTGATCACATCAATCTCATACTTCTGCACCTCTTTCAGTGCCGGATTCAGGAACATGGTAGGCTTTCCTTCTATTTCCGTTACAGGGAGCAGTCCTTTGCGCGGTACATAATTGATAGCCTGCCACTTTTTGTGTTTATCGAAGATGGCACCACGTTTCACGATATTCTGTCCGTCAGCAAATATATTCATTCCAGCAAAGATGATCATATTGCGGGCATGAGCAGCTTCGATAAAGGTACCGATAAAGTCAAAATCCGGACGGTCGAAGTTTTTCCAATTCTTCTTCTGTGCGGCATATTTGCTGGGATATAATACTTCACCCGTATTGTCTTTAATGTCCAATACCAGATGCGTGATACCTGCTTCATGACATTTGTCTACATAGAAGCGGATTGAATCGGGGTAGCTGAAACGTTGGAAATTAGCCGAACAGTCCAACCACATTACTTTTGGCTTTCCTGAGGCAAATGCCAGAATGCCTATCCATAACAAAAGGGAGATAATTGAGAATCTTTTCATATTCATAGCGTATTCTTTCGATTTTACTTCAGAGCTCCTCCGGCTCTCATTCCGTTTTCAACTTCTTTCCATAATCCTTTGTTGATGATATGTACAATGTCGAATACCATCAGTCCGTCGGAAGCTTTCAGGTTCATTTCTATGGTTGCGGATAATTTGGCGGGATTGTCATAGAATTGGTCCACCAGAATACCACCCATAAATTTATTATCTTTCATGATATTGCGTAATTTCTGACAAGAACCTTCAACAGAATACCACGTGCCGCTTTGTGCCTGTGAATCTGTTTCGTTCCATACGCTCTTCTTGTTTTTCAGAGATTCTTCTATGGTGATATCGGTATAATAATTACCGGTAGTATATAAGTCCATCAGTTCGGCATAACCGTAATTCTTATATTCGGAAGTAGCCCAGTCAAAATCTTCACTCGGATCGTATTTCTTGCTCGCAAAGTTTACGCCTACTTCATAATAAGAAGGATACCATGCTCCGGTGTATGTACCGAAAGAAATATCCGGATTCACTTTCTTTACTTCATTCCGGGCACGGGCCATGAAGTCGTAGATGTTCTTGGTGCGCCATTCAATCCATTTCAGGAAATGTTTTCCGCGTTCGGGATAGTATTTATCATTCTCATCCTTTTTCCATTCGAAGATGTCTTCCGGAAACTTTTCTACTTTCTGCCCGATATACGCCTCGAACTTCTGACGGGAGAGGTCTGAAAAGTCTGCCGTTATACCATCATAGCGTACACGGTCCAGCATCAATCCGTCCAGATCGGGATAACGTTTCACTAAATCCTTGAGAACATTCAATATATGTGTCTGAAACTCTTCATTGACAGGATTAACCATTGCCGAATATTTCTTCTTTTCGTTGGTGATGGAAGTGATTCCTTCCGGAGTGTATACTGTCGATGCCCATTCAGGATGCGTGGAATAGACTAATCCACGGTCGAAATAATTGTGTCCTGCGACAAAGACATTGAGTGAAGCATGTACTTCTATACCCAGTTCATGGGCTTTTTTGATGAAATGTCCCAAGTAATCGAAGTCTTTGCGTTCATATCCATGCCATTCACGCATTTTAGGAGCAAACTCCGTATCGAACAGTACTTCTCCGGTGATGGGACGTACATCGACAATGGCATGGGTGAAACCTAATGATTTTATTTTTGTCAGATAATAATCAATGGAGTCAGGATTGCTGAAGCGTTCAAAGTTTGCTTCCGCATCAAACCACATCAAAGCGGGCTTGGCATTTTCTACTTGGGGAGTTGCGTTTTTGCATGCTCCCAATGCAATGATTAACAGACTTGATAAAAGTACTATTGTTATTTTTCTCATACGATCATATTCTAAAGAGTCGGTTATTCTTTTTTATTCAATTGCGAGTTTGATGCCTTCTTTGGCATATTGCCATTGATCGGCTTTCTTCAGATGAATCATGTCGAACAGAAAATATCCGTCACAAACATTCATACAGGCCTTTACGGATTGTACGATTGCCTGATTTTCTTGTTCCTGAGTAGCCTGATTATTGGTATCCCAGTTTCCTACATCCGGACCTCCGGCTACAATGGGGCATTCTCCTTTTATTTTATCTTTAGCCAATGAACAGAAACCTTCCATAGTCCATTCCGTCGTACCGTGTACCTTTAGCGGTGAGGCATAGGCACCGATCAGTATTTGATCCATACAGGCGGCATAGCCGTAATTTTTATATTTGCTTGTCGCCCAGTTGTAATAACGCGAGGTATCATAAGTGGAAGCTGCCCAGTTGACACCTACATCATAATAGGTAGAATACCAGCCGCCTACATAAACTCCGAATTTGATGCCGGGTTTCACTCCTTTTACAGCAGTGCGTGCTTTCTGCATAAAGTCATAAATCACTTTTGCACGGAATTCCAACCACTTAGTCAGATATTTAGGATAGGTGGCAGGAAGACTGGAAGCACCCGGTGCCAGGATGTCGTTCGGGTAGTTTTGAATTCTGATGCCTCCCATATATTCTTCAAATTGTTTGCGGGATTCTTCGGAAAAGTCTGCTTGTAAATTGAGGAAACGTCCACGGTCTAAGAATATACCGTCCAGATCATAACCTGCAAGATCCTTCAGCAAGTCACAAAGGAACGTTTGTACTTCCGGATGGGCGGGATTGAAAAACTTGGTACTTTCACTGGTATTCATTACGCTTGTAATCCCTACCTGCATGTTCATCTGTGTTGCCCACTCTGCCTTAGACTGGTCTCTATACAATAGTCCTGTGCCTCCGTCAATCTGATTTCCACCGACAAAAGTATTGATGGCAGCATGAATACGAAGCCCCTGTTTGCGTGCTTCGTCAACGAAGGCTTGCAGATAGTCCCATGTTGCCGTTCTTTCTACTTTAGTATAGTTGCTTCCGATCCAGGCATACATAAATTTGACTTGATCTACAAGATTTGTTTTAAATAGAACATCGCCGGTAGTTGGACGTACGTCTACTACAATATCTGTGAAACCGGCATCTTTGGCTAAAGCCAGATCACGAGCTATATTTTCTTTGCTGTTGGCAAAATCGGGAAAGTTGGCAGCAGCGTCAATCCAGATATAACGGGGTTTGGAAGCATTAGGATTCTCTGTCGGTTCTTCGTCTTCTCCTCCGCTGGTGTCTCCCCAATAATCTTTTGAGTCGTTGCCGCCACATGCCATGCACAAGCAGGCAGCTATTCCCCCCATAAATGTTTTTATTATATTTTTCTTAATATTCATTTTATACGACTTAATAGTTGAAGTAAGAAGCCTGTACCTGAAAGAGGTACAGGCTTCTTGCATAAAGATGGTATTTACATGTCGATACAGTCGCACTGTACACAACCTACATATCCATTGCAGAACATGAAGTAGATGTACATATAATAACCGTCATCTGAAACTTTCAATACTACATCACCACAATAATTACCGTTTGTGTTTCCAAGAATCTTAGACCCATAGTTTCCATTGATTCCCAGACCGGTACTTCCGAAGTCAATAGCCTGAGTTCCTAATGAACCTGATGAAAGATCAAACAGGTATATATTGTCGGCAGTTCCCCAACTCCATGGATTTACCAGATTTGAAGCTACATATTCCACCTTATTAAATACAGCATGATCAACTGCATTTGGTACGTAGTTTCCATCAAGTGCCACTCCCTTGTTCTTGATTGAATTGGTTTTTCCATCCATCCAGCATAGGTTGCGTGGTTCGGCGTAGAATGTAGTAAAATAATCACTGGTCAGGTCTGTCGGATCGGAGTAAATGACATCGGCATTTGTACCCCAGGCACCTATTCCTTGTGCTGTAATAATATCCGGCGTCTGTGATTTAAGTACACCATTTTCTACCTGCCAACGGGCAAACTGTCCTGAAGTAGCATAGATAGGAGCGGTTATAATAGCATTATTGTTCAGGCTGCCAGATACTGACAGTTTTCTACCCATAGCCAGTGAAGTAGTAAATTCTATGTATTTTTCCGGTGCTTGGTCTACTCCCGAGGCTTTCCATACGGTAAAGGCTGGTCCAGCATTTGGAGTCAGATTCGTGAACAGGATATTACCGTCCTTGTCTGATGTTGTATAGAAGTTTGTCAGACTACCTGCAAAACTAATATTCATTGTCCCTGCTTTTTCTCCATTCTTGGCGTTCAGGTATATAGGATTTTTGGCGCGTTCATTAATAACTACATAATCATTTGTTACAGCAATACCAGTTGTCATATCAGAACTTGAAATACCTATGTCTGTAAGTTTCTTAGCCCAAATAAGTTTAGCACTGTTTGCGCGTAAGCCGGCAGCAATCTTTTCTGGGATTTCTTTCTTGACAGTATACGTAGACTTAGTTGTGCCGTTTTGTGCGGTCACAGTAATTTTCTGGTCTTGGTCGTAATTTAATGCGACTGTTCTTGGATCAGGTGAGATCGTTGCTCCGTGAGAGATCGATATATCTGCTAATACTTCACCTATACTTTCCAGGCTAATCAGAGAAATAGTTTTGGTACTTTCGTTGATAATGCCTGATAATCCCAGACTCGTAATATTGAATTTTGTAATTGCGCACTCATTACTTTTACGAATTTCTGCCACAACTTTATATTCGGTGTGCTGCCCGAGCCGGAGGACCCCGATTCGTTCGCGCGCAGCCATACGGCATCCGAGTTGCAGGAGTATATCCGCGCCAACGAGCAGGACTTCCTGGAGTTCAAGGCCAAACTGCTGTTGCAGGACGCCGAGGGCGACCCGATCCGCAAAGCGGCGCTGATCGCCGACATGGTGCAGTCGATCGCACAGATTCCCGATCCGATCCAGCGGTCGGTCTACATCAAGGAGTGCGCGCGGATCATGGACATCGACGAGAACATCCTGATCTCGGAGGTGGCGCGCAAGCGCATGGCGACGACCGGCGACCGCGAGGCCGACGAGTTCGTACGCCGCCAGACGGCATTGCGGCATGCGGAGCCTCCGCAGCCCGAGGTGGAATTCGTGAAGCAGGTCGAGGCCGGGAGCAGCAGCGAGGCGCTCGAACGCGAATTGGTGAAATACCTGCTCAAATACGGCCATTGTTCGTTCGAATTCAAGGAGGGGCGCACGATGGTGCCCTGCAACGTCGCGGAGGTGATCTTCGCGGAGCTGAGCGACGACAACATCGAGTTCCGCAATCCGGTCTACGCCAAGATCATGAATGTTTACCGCGAACAGTGGACGCAGTTGGGGACGGGGGTGGAGGTTCCGGCGCACGTCTTCCTGAACCATATCGACCCCGAGGTGTGCAACATGTCGGTGGACATCCTCACCTCGGACGACAACTATGTGGCCAGCGAGCTGTGGCGGCGTAAGGAGATCCACATCGACACCGACGCCGAGATGCTGGCCGTGGGGGTTCCGAAGGCCGTGACGCTCTACAAGTCGAAGGTGATCGAGGCGCTGATCAAGGAGTTGCAGGGCCGGCTGGGCGACGAGAACATTTCCGACGAGGAGATGCGCGACGTGGTGCAGCGGCTTACGGCCTACAATCAGGTCAAAGTAACGATTGCAAATAAGATACAACGATTGATTTTATAACCCGTATTTGACGGGCCGCATTGAAGGGAGACTTCGGGATAAGGATTTTTAAAGAAAAAGGGGGCGGGTCTCGGGTCGTACACGCATCACTGCGCATACCGTGTGCAAACAGAAAATAAACAGAAAGATGTGTAAAACATATCAAAGATAAAAGAATTAGTTACCTTGACCGATTCCCACCCCCGCAATTAAAATCGCAATTTGTGTGCCGTTTTTGAGTATTATGAGTGAACAGAAAAAGATAAATATCCGGAACAAGCGCGCCACGTTCGACTATGAGATTCTGGAAGAATACGTTGCGGGCATCGTGCTCGTCGGAACGGAGATCAAGTCCATCCGCGCCGGCAAGGCCTCGATGGTCGATACGTTCTGTTATTTCGACAAGGGCGAACTGTGGGTGCGCGGCGTCAACATCGCCGAATACGCCTGGGGAACGTGCAACAACCACGTGCCGCGCCGCGACCGCAAGCTGCTGCTCACGGCCCGCGAATTGGACAAGTTGCAGCGCGCTTCGCAGGACAAGGGCTTGACGATCGTGGGCCTGCGGCTGTTCCTGAACGAGCGCGGCCTGGCGAAGGTCGTCGTGGGGCTGGCCCGCGGCCGCAAGTCGTACGACAAGCGCGAATACCTCAAGGAGAACGACGCCCGGCGCGAGATGGACAAGGCGATGAAAAACTACCGGTAATGATAAAGGCTATATTTTTGGACGTCGACGGAACGCTGATCAGCTTCAAGACCCACCGGGTGCCCGCTTCGGCGCTCGATGCGTTGCGTGAGGCCCATGCGCGCGGCGTGCAGCTGTTCATCGCCACGGGGCGCGCGGCGGCCGATCTGGCCGATCTGGAGGCGATTCCCTACGACGGCGTGGCGGCGCTCAACGGCGCCGACTGCCTGATGCGTGACGGCCGCGTCGTGGCCCGGCATCCGATTCCGCGCGCCGACTTCGAGAAGTCGCTCGCCTTGTCGGCGGAGCTGGATTTTCCGGTCGGGTTGGAGTTGAACGACGGGGTTTTCGTCAACCGCGTGACGTCCGAAGTGGTGCGGCTGGCGGAGATGGTGGCGCATCCGGTCCCCGAACAGGTCGATCTGCGGGCGCTTTTCGACCGGGGAGACTGCTGCCAGATGTGCTTTTATTTCGATCCCGAACTCGAAAAGAGGGTGATGGCCGAACTGCCGTCGCTCGTGGCGTCGCGCTGGTGCCCGATTTTCGCGGATGTCAATGTCCGGGGTGTCGACAAGGCGACGGGCATGGCCGAGTTCGCCGCGCATTTCGGCTTTGCGAACGGCGAGACGATGGCTTTCGGCGACGGCGGCAACGACGTGGCGATGCTGCGGGCCGCAGGCGCGGGCGTGGCGATGGGCAACGCATGCGACGAGGCGCTCGCCGCCGCGGACTATGTGACGGCTTCGGTCGACGACGACGGAATCCGGCGCGCATTGGAGCATTTCGGGGTGATATAGCGTCTGCGTTCCGGCGGATAATCCGGGTTGCGTCGCGACGAGTCCCTCCCGAGGGAGGGCAGATTTGCAAACGACGCCGAAGGCGGCGACAACCGCCGATGGTGGCGAGAAAACGATAGGATAACTTATGAGTTTAATACTTGCTATTGAGACCGGAACGGACATCTGTTCCGTGGGCATCGCCAAGGACGGCGAACTGCTGTCGCTGCGCGAGAGCGACGAGGGGCGCGACCACGCCCGCAAGGTCGGCGTGTTCGTCGACGAACTGCTGCGCGAGACGGACATTGCGCCCGACGAACTCGACGCCGTGGCTGTGGGTAAGGGCCCCGGATCGTATACGGGACTGCGCATCGGCGTGTCGTTCGCCAAGGGATTGTGTTACGGGTTGCAGAAGCCGCTGGTGGCCGTCGGGTCGCTGGATGCGCTGGCCGAGGTGGCCCGCGAGGACTACGAGGCGGGGATTCTCGCCGTAGATGACTGGTCGAACGCCTTGCTGTGTCCGATGGTCGACGCCCGGCGCATGGAGGTCTATGCGCAGGTTTTCGACGCCGAAGGGCGTCCGCAGAGCGAAGTTTCGGCCGAGGTGGTCGACGCCGGGAGTTTCGCCGCCTTCCGCGGTCAGGGGCGTCCGTTCGTGATCTTCGGCAGCGGGGCGCGCAAATGCGCCGGCATCCTTTCCGACGCGGTGTGCGTGGAGGTGACCCCGTCGGCCCGCGGGCTTGCCCGGCTCGCCCAGCAGGCCCTCGACGAAGGCCGCACGGAGGACATCGCCTATTTCGAGCCGTTCTATCTGAAGGATTTCGTCGTTACGACATCCCGCAAGAAGTTGTTTTGAGCGGTTTCCGGCAGTATGACCGAGGCTGACCTGATACGGCTCCTGTCGGAGCGGTTCCACGGCAATTTCGCCGACGAGACGGCCCGGAGGGTGCGCGATGCCGGGGCTGTGGACCTGTTGTACGAGGTGGCGACCGCGCCGCATCCGGAGCTGCCGGGACCTGTCCGGCAGAAGGTGCTGTTCCGCGGCGCCTATGTGCTCGAACGGATCTATTTCGACGCCCCCGAGGCGTTCATGCCCCGTGCCGAATCCTTTTGCCGGGTCGATTTCGCGGCGTGCGCCAACGCCAGCGCGCAGCGTCATTTCGGGAAGATCATGGCCGACCTGCTGGGGCGTTATGCGCCCGAACCCGGCGATCTGGAGCGGATCGCCGAAACGGCCGCCGGATGGGTCGTGTCGCCGGAGGCGAAAGTCGCCGTGAAGGTCTGGGCCGTGGAGGTCCTGAAACGCTGCCGGGAGCGTGTCGGCTGGGTCGCCGAATCGTGGGACGACATCGTGGAGACGGTGGCCCTCGACGCTACGCCGGGCATCGAAAGCCGGATGCGCAAAAGCTGGAAAACGAGGTCGTAACTGGGTCGGAGCAAAATAAAAACCCCGCTGATGTCAGCGGGGTTTTTCGTTCGGAGCGGGCGGCTATTTCACGCCACCGATCTGCGCGCGCAGTCGTTTTTTGAAATTTTCACCGATGATGGTCATTTTGTCCGTGGTCTCGAACAGCGCGGCCTTGTTCTTCTCGTAGGCAGCCAGGTAGCCGGCGATGCGGTCCGGGTCTTCGAGAATGAAATTGGGGCACTGCGAGACGTTGAGGTACTCCTTGGGCAGCATGAGGTAGGGTTCCGTCTTGCCCTGTTCGGTCTTGAATTCGACGGTCAGGTCGATGCAGCGTTTGAAGACTCCGCTTTTGCCGTAGAGGTCGGCTTGGTGCGCCGCGGCGTGGTCGTCGAAGGTCAGCACGACCTCCAGCGGACGGTCGCAGGGCGCGGCGTCCGTGTAGACGACCGGGGCGAGCGTGTAGGCGTCGTAGGTCCATTGTCCGGCTTTCGGGAAGCGGCGTTTTCTTTAAGAAACTTATAAAAATCCAGATCATTATTGCCTACTACAAATTCAACGTTGATATCCGGAAGCTGTTCCTGGATGTATGGCGCATATTTTTCATACAGCTTTGTAGTCCATAAATACACGGTGATGGTTTCTGCATCTTCTTTTTCCGTACTTTTCCTGCCACAGCCA
>OGZC01001143.1_pt1 | contig 14586 bp, 7 predicted proteins | sample 1576751 | NCBI WGS metagenome assembly OGZC01 (sample SAMEA3541486, study PRJEB24748) | human gut metagenome | biome: human gut; feature: human-associated habitat; material: faeces | place: China | collected 2012
TGTGCTGATGAAGAGCCTCGGGGTGACGCTGGGTAACGCACTGCATTTGTCACCTGAAGCGTCATTGTTGCTGGGTGTATGGTTTGCGCGTATTACCGGACTTTCGATGTTCCTCGCTTATACCGGTGCGTTCTTTACGCTTTGCTATTCACCGCTGAAAGCCATCATCCAGGGGACGCCGAAAGCGTTGTGGCCGGAACCGATGACGCGCCTGAATGCGATGGGGATGCCTTCTATCGCCATGTGGATGCAGTGCGGGTTGGTTACTGTCTTCATCCTGCTGGTTTCGTTTGGTGGCGGTACCGCATCGGCGTTCTTTAACAAGCTGACGCTGATGGCGAACGTGTCTATGACGCTTCCTTACCTGTTCCTCGCGCTGGCTTTCCCGTTCTTTAAAGCACGTCAGGATCTCGACAGACCGTTTGTGATTTTCAAAACGCATTTGTCGGCAATGATTGCGACAGTGGTTGTCGTACTGGTGGTGACATTTGCGAACGTCTTCACCATCATTCAACCTGTGGTTGAAGCCGGAGACTGGGACAGCACATTGTGGATGATTGGCGGCCCTGTCTTCTTCTCGCTGTTAGCGATGGCGATTTACCAGAACTATTGCAGTCGCATGGCGAATAAACCTGAGTTAGCTCTCGACTGATCATATGAAATCCTGCAACTCATCGTCTCTCCGGCGATGAGTTGTCAGGAAGTAATGCGTATGGATGATACTCTCCAGGGCCGGTGATAACTGAAGATGATGTTAAGCTGCTAAATGAGCCACGTTGACATCATTTGGCAGCTTCATGCATTACAAACTTCCCGCCTGACGACCTTTGCCCGCAGACGTCAGCGTTCTCCCCGTTTGTTTACCGTTGAGGCTTTCCAGACGCATCTGGAAGGGTGGGAATGGCATATCGATACCGTGGGCGTGGAAGCCTGCCAGAATCAGCTGGTGGATCTCATGGCGTAGCGGCATACGGTGACCCATCTCAGCGGCGTAAATACGCAGCTCGAAAATCTGAATCCCCTGTTGCAGATCCACCAGGAAGACTTCCGGTGCCGGGTTGTCGATCACCAGCGAGCAGCGACGCGCTGCGGTGAGCAGGATTTCCGTCACTTCTTCGCTATTGGCATCGGCAGGGGCCGGTATCGTCAACACCACGCGCGTGACCGAGTCAGAGAGCGACCAGTTGATAAACTGCTCGGTAATAAACGCCTTGTTCGGCACGATTATCTCTTTACGGTCCCAGTCGCTGATGGTGGTGGCGCGGGTGTTAATTTTCGTCACGCTACCGGTGAGATCGCGAATTGTCACCGTATCGCCAATGCGAATCGGTTTTTCGAACAGGATAATCAGACCAGAGATAAAGTTGGCGAAAATTTCCTGCAAACCAAAACCGAGACCAACACCGAGCGCGGCAACCAGCCACTGCAATTTCGACCACTCAATACCAATCATTGAGAAGCCGACCAGCCCGCCAATCAGCATCAGCAGATATTTGGTGATGGTGGTGATGGCGTAACCCGTACCCGGCGTTAAATCCAGGTGCTGCAAAATCGCCAGTTCCAGCAGCGCGGGTAGGTTGCGCACCAGCTGCGTGGTGATGATAAATACCAGAATGGCAATTAGCACTGCACCGAGGGTAATCGGCTCCAGGCTTTCTACGCCCTGTACAGTGGAAGTGACATCCCACAGAGAAATATTTTCGAGGAAGCCGAAAGCGGAATGGATTTCTGACCACAGCACAATGACCGAAAGCAGGGCGATCAACATCAAAATTGAGCGCACCAGCCGCAAGGATTGCGCACTGATGGCATCGAGATCGACTTCGCTTTCATCGACTTCAATTGCCCCTTCCGGGCTACTGTGATGATGCGCTTCCTCTTCGCCACGCGCGCGTTGCGCTAACATCTCTGCCCGGCGATGCTTCGCCCGGTCAAACGCCAGCCTGCGACGCTGGATCAGCATCCAGCGGCGGATAACGTGATAAACCACCAGTAGCAGGAACCAGATGGCAACCGAGGTTTCAAGCCTCGCTAACAGCGCCTGTGCCGTTGCCAGATAACCCACAGCCGACGCCAGAATGGCAACCAACGGCGCGCCAATCATCATGTTCCACAGCATATGGTTGGTAATGTTGTCGCCGCTGCCCTCTTTGTTGAGATACAGTGGGATCCCGGCCTTTTTCAGGCTGAGGGTGACCACCGCCAGCGCACCGCAAATGAGGATAAAGCAAAGCCGTCCCAGCGAACCGGAGAATTCACGGTCGTCGAGGTTATCGAACATCATCAGCGCCATAATCAGCGGCACAATAAGCCCGATGCTCATCAGGTAGTAGCGCATCCCACGGGAAACACGTTCGCGCGGCCAGCCAAAATGAGCGATAAACAAGCCGTTCGGGCGGGCAAAGGTGGCGCAAATCATCACTACCCACAGCAGCGGCACGGTGGCCGTTACACCATCGCCAATCGCGACCGCCAGCGGATAAGGCCACGCCTCGCGCAAGCCGTAACCCAGCGTCATCCACAGCACCGGCAGCGGTGACGCGACGAGAATCGACCAGAAAAGAGTGCGCAACGTCAGCCAGAAGTGATCCTGAGTCACTTTGCCGACTTTCGCCGCCGAACGTTCAAGAAAACGGGTGAAATAGCGGCGCGAGTAAATACTGCAACCGACCAGAATCAACGCGCCAAACAGCGGCAAAATCGTCTCTTTGCTGGTCAGCATCATCACACTGGCTTTGCCCAACTGACTGAAGGTGTCCAGCGAAATGAGACGACGCAGATCCTGGGCGATTTCCAGTGGCCAGGCGATAGTCATCGGGCGCACGTCAGAGGTCCAGAACAGATAGCGATGCGTCGCTTCATTCACCTCTTTCAGCGCATCCTCAAGTTGCCCGTTGGAGACTTTCAGCTTGGTCAGTTCCAGCAGTAGCGTGTCGCCACCCTGCAACAATGAGTTCAGCAACTCACGCTGAGTGCGTAGCTGTGCTTCCAGAATACGGTTTTGCTCGGCGGTCAGCGGCTGACCGTCGGCCTGATGGATTTGCCGTAGCAGCGGCTGTTTATTAAGCAGATCCTCATAACGTAACCGTTGCACACGCAACTGCGCCATTTCGGTATCAAGCTGTTGTGGTTTTGGCATTTCTGGTAGCCGTGCCACCTGCGCCCGCAGCGCTTCACCGAGCAGGTTGGACGATCCCAGCCATTGCGACTGTTCACGCAGCGTATTCAACGCCTGCCGGACCTGTAACGTCTGGCTGGCAGCCTGACGCTGTTGCGAGGCAACGAGATCCATCCGCTGCGCCTGTTGATTCAGTGCCGCCGATAGTTCGCGGTTAATTTTGAATTGCGCGACGATATCTTTCGGCAAATCGGCACTGTTTTCTGCCAGTAATTCGGTACTTTCCAGCGCCCGCTCCGCCTCAAGCTGACGTTGGCTATTCAACTGATTACGTAAGGCCTGCAAATACGCATCCAGTTGCTGGCTCTCTTTTTCCGCCAGCTCTGAGCGCAAGCGCGCTAATTCCTGACGGTTATTGGCAGACAGCTGCGCCAGTTCCAGTTCATCAACGAGCGCTTTCAGGCGTGCGGAGTCAGACTGCAACGCGAAATTTTGTGCCTGATTGAGCGGAGTATTGCCGGTAAGCGTTCCCAGGCGGCGCTCGATCTCATTTAACTGACGGCGGGCATCGGTTTGCTGTTGCGGCAGTTGATTCAGTGAATCGGCAATCTCGCGGGCGCGCTCCTGCTCTTGCTGGGCCTGACGGCTCTTATCCAGCAACTGACTGCTGACCTGGAGAATTTCCTGATTCAGCGCATCGGTAGACATTCCCGGCGACACGCTGCGCGGCTCGTCACGCATGTTGTTTAATTGTGCGCGCAGAGTAGCGGAGAGTTTCGGGTAATTATCGATAACTTGCTGATATTGTTTGATGCGCTCAAGGGAACCTTTTCGTTCCTCAAGCGCATTTAAGGCAGACTGGAGTGCCTCTATGACTTCTGGCTGCGCGGGTTTCGCCGCTTTTGCCTGCTCCAGTTCCTGGGTGATTTGTTTGCTATCGGGGGCCGTCGCGGCGTACGCCCCCCAACTGAGGCACCAGGCCATCAGAAAAGTGATAATCAGGCGCACGTCAGCGTTTCCTTTGATGGATTAGACCTGGTCTTTTTTGTCGTCAACCAATGGGCTGGCGTCGTGTTCTGCTTCGATCTCTTCAGCAGGAAGCGGGGCAGGTTCAGCGTCTGGCGTAACAAAGGTTTCGGTAGATACTGCCAGCGGCTGGCCAATTTTCGTGACAGACAGGCTTTCCAGTTGCTCAACCAGATTCACTTTACCCGGTGCAAACAGGTTGATAACGGTGGAACCGAGTTTAAAGCGACCCATTTCCTGGCCTTTAAGCAGTGCCACAGAACCGTCGTTTTCCCCGGCAGGCCAGGTCCAGCGCTTGATGATACCTTCGCGCGGCGGCGTAATGGTGCCCGCCCAGACCGTCTCAATGCTGCCAACAATCGTCGCTCCGACCAGAATCTGCGCCATTGGGCCAAATTCGGTATCGAAAAGGCAAATCACGCGTTCGTTACGGGCAAACAGATTCGGCACGTTCTGAGCGGTGAGATGGTTAACGGAGAAGAGATCGCCCGGCACGTAGATCATCTCACGCAGAATACCGTTGCACGGCATGTGTACGCGGTGGTAGTCACGCGGGGAGAGGTAAGTGGTCACAAACGTACCGTTGCGGAACAGGTCCGCCATCAGATAGTTGCCTGCCAGCAAGGCTTCGAGGCTGTAGTTGTGGCCTTTGGCTTGCAGGATTTTATCTTCTTCGATTTTACCCAACTGGCTGATAACGCCATCGGCAGGCATGACCAGGACATTCGGATCGGTATCGATTGGGCGTACTTCGTCACGCAGCGGACGGACAAAGAATTCGTTAAAGGTGCGGTAGCTGGCGGTGTCCGGCTTTTGCGCCTCTTTCATGTCGACCTTGTAGTATTTAACGAACAGATCGATAACCAGTTTTGTCAGCCATCCTGCCCGCTTGCTTGCGCCCCAACCCGCCAGGCGAGTAAGCCATAGTTTCGGCAGAATGTACTGTAGCGAAAGTTTAAATGAATTTAACAAGGTAGCCTCCAGGCCATTGTTTTGTCGTTCCTGATCCGGCCTACATGCCGGATCCTGAAAAAAAGGGGACGATTCTAACGACGGTTAGCTTAATTGTCAGTCATCCGTATCAGAAAAGTTTTTACGCGTTTTTACCTGCGCCATGCTTTCCAGAATACGGTGATAGTTTTCGAAACGGGTTTCCGCGATTTTTCCTTCCTCAACCGCTTCCCGGATAGCGCAGCCCGGATCGGTATCGTGTTTGCAATCGCGATATTTACACAGACCTAAATAGTCATGGAATTCGACAAAGCCCTGAGTGATTTGTTCCGGCTCCAGGTGCCAGAGGCCGAACTCACGCACACCAGGGGAATCAATCACATCACCGCCGTGCGGGAAGTGATACAGTCGTGCGGCGGTCGTGGTGTGCTGACCGAGACCCGAGTTGTCAGAGACATCGTTGGTCAGGATCTCTTTTTGCAGCCCCAGCAACGCGTTCAGCAGGCTGGATTTGCCGACGCCAGACTGGCCGGCAAAAATGCTGATGCGCCCGGTCAACGCCTCTTCCAGCGGTTTTAGCCCATCCTGAGTATGGCTGGAAACCATCAATACGCGATAACCAATGTTGCGGTAGATATCCATCTGCTCGTTGACGAACGCCATGCCTTCGTCGTCCAGCAGGTCTATCTTATTGAGCACAATAATCGGCTCAATCTGCAAGGTTTCGCAGGCCACCAGGTAACGGTCGATAATATTGAGCGACAGCTCCGGCAAAATGGCGGAGACAATGACAATCTGGTCGATGTTGGCGGCAATAGGTTTCACGCCGTCGTAGAAATCCGGACGCGTCAACACTGAGGTGCGCTCATGCACCGCTTCCACGATCCCTTTGACATTTACGCCTTCCGCCGCCGGTTTACCCGGACGCCAGACTACGCGGTCGCCGGTTACCAGCGAACGGATGGTACGGCGAATATTGCAGCGGTGAACGTCGCCATCGGCGGATTCCACATCAGCGTGCATACCAAAGCGGCTGATGACGATACCTTCATCAGGCTCGCCAAACAGATTGTCGTCGTAGTCGGGCTTCTCCTTAGACGTTTTAAGACGACGCTGGTGATTGGCGTTCACGCGGCGCTGCTGGCCTTTGGAGAGTTTATTTTTACTCAATCGTACAGACTCCTGGTCGCCCCTGATGGGCAAAACATCTATGATACACGCAATTGTGGATCAATATAGTCACTGTGAATGGGTGGAAAATAGCATGAGTGCCAATGAAAACAACCTGATTTGGATCGATCTTGAGATGACCGGTCTGGATCCCGAGCGCGATCGCATTATTGAGATTGCCACGCTGGTGACCGATGCCAACCTGAATATTCTGGCAGAAGGGCCGACCATTGCAGTACACCAGTCTGATGAACAGCTGGCGCTGATGGATGACTGGAACGTGCGCACCCATACCGCCAGCGGGCTGGTAGAGCGCGTGAAAGCGAGCACGATGGGCGATCGGGAAGCTGAACTGGCAACGCTCGAATTTTTAAAACAGTGGGTGCCTGCGGGAAAATCGCCGATTTGCGGTAACAGCATCGGTCAGGACCGTCGTTTCCTGTTTAAATACATGCCGGAGCTGGAAGCCTACTTCCACTACCGTTATCTCGATGTCAGCACCCTGAAAGAGCTGGCGCGCCGCTGGAAGCCGGAAATTCTGGATGGTTTTACCAAGCAGGGGACGCATCAGGCGATGGATGATATCCGTGAATCGGTGGCGGAGCTGGCTTACTACCGCGAGCATTTTATCAAGCTGTAAAATTTTTCCTGGTCACGTAAGCGCCGGAATCCACTTGCGGCGGCGTGATTTTGACGCTAAATTGAACGTCTTGCTGATAATTTCAGCACTTGAGATAAAAACGCAAAAAAAACTTTTTTGGGGGGTTGCAGAGGGAAAGATTTCTCGTATAATGCGCCTCCCGTAACGACGCAGAAATGCGAAAATTACGAAAGCAAAATTAAGTAGTACGCGGGAATAGCTCAGTTGGTAGAGCACGACCTTGCCAAGGTCGGGGTCGCGAGTTCGAGTCTCGTTTCCCGCTCCAAAATTTGAAAGTGCTGTAAGGCACAGACCACCCAAGCGGGAATAGCTCAGTTGGTAGAGCACGACCTTGCCAAGGTCGGGGTCGCGAGTTCGAGTCTCGTTTCCCGCTCCAAAATTTGAAAGTGCTGTAAGGCACAGACCACCCAAGCGGGAATAGCTCAGTTGGTAGAGCACGACCTTGCCAAGGTCGGGGTCGCGAGTTCGAGTCTCGTTTCCCGCTCCAAATTTTCTTCCATCTCTTATTTATCCACAGTGCAATCCAGCGCCGGGGATGATTTTCGTTTGGTCCGCAGAAATACTGTGAACAGAGTTATCCACAGGTTGTCGTTCCGTCACTGGCGGCGCAAATGCTTCGCTTTGTAAATAGTATCTTTGTATGTGGTTGAAATTTAACAAATAAATTTCATTTCAAAATGTTAATCCGATCACTTGACCTTGGTCTGCGCCTTGAAACGCAATGTGTTTTAGATTTTATTCACAGCCTGTGAATGAATCAGGCGTCGCGCGGCAAGCCTTTCTCTACCACTCTGACCAGACGTAATTTTTTCGGCAGCTGTACTTCAACGGCGTCGGCGTTCCGCTTTTTCAGTTGCTGGGCAATCGCCCACTCAATGTGTTCGTCGAGAAGCGGGTGCTCGCCCCGGCGGCTCTCCAGGGCGCGAAGATGGGCTTCATCCCAGGGCGCATTGCCCAACGCGACGGCGATATTGCGCAGCCAGCGCAGGTGGCCAATGCGACGAATCGCCGACCCTTCGGTCACCTTCAGAAACCACGCTTCGCTCCAGGCGAACAGCTCCACCAGCGGCGGGGCATGCAGCGCTTTGCGTGGGCTGAAATCCTCTTCATCGGTGAGCTGTGAGAAACGGTTCCACGGGCAGATCAGCTGACAATCATCACAACCGTAAATACGGTTGCCGATTAGTGGACGGAACTCCTCGGGGATTGCACCTTCCAGTTCAATGGTGAGATAGGAGATGCAGCGCCGGGCGTCGACGGTATAGGGCTCAACGATGGCCCCGGTGGGACAGATGGTCATGCAGGCGACGCAGCGCCCACACTCTTCCGCGACCGGGCTGTCGACCGGCAGGGGCAGATCAATCAGCAGTTCGCCGAGGAAAAAGAACGATCCGGCGTCGCGGCTTAAGATAAGTGAGTGCTTACCTGTCCAGCCTAGGCCCGCTTTTTCTGCGATTGGCCGTTCCAGGATAGGCGCGGAATCGACAAAAGGTCTAAAATTGAGCGAAGCACACTGTTCCTGAATCTTCTCCCCCAGCTTTTTCAGGCGATTACGTAGCAGCTTATGATAATCACGCCCGAGGGCATAACGGCTGACGTAACCCAGCGTGGGATCTTTCAGGGTGCGGGCAAAGGCGGCGTTAGCGGGCAGATAGTTCATCCGCACGCTGATGACGCGTAACGTACCGGGCAGCAGTTCGTGGGGACGGGCGCGCATCATACCGTGACGGGCCATCCATTCCATTTCGCCGTGGTATTGTTTATCCAGCCATGCCTGCAGTTTGGGTTCACTGGCGCTGAGGTCGGTATCGGCGATCCCCACCTGCTGGAACCCAAGCTCTGTGCCCCATTGTTTGATTTGTTGCGCTAACTGAACGAGATCGAGGGGCTGTGACATGATGGACCATACAATGACGAAAAACCCTGACAGTATACCATACAACATTTGGCCTGCGGAGGCGCTGCGCCTGGCCGAACGAGAGGCGGCGGACAGCCTGGGGCTGACGCTGTTCGAACTCATGCAGCGCGCGGGCGAGGCGGCGTTCCAGCTGGCCAGCGGCGCTTATCCTGCCAGCGCGCACTGGCTGATCCTCTGCGGACATGGCAACAACGGCGGCGACGGATATGTCGTTGCGCGTCTGGCACAGGCCGCGGGGCGGCGGGTGACGCTGCTGGCGGTGGAGAGTGACAGCCCGCTGCCGGAAGAGGCGCAGGCGGCGCGGGAGGCATGGCTTAACGCCGGCGGCGTGATCCATGAGGCGACTATCCCATGGCCCGACGATATCTCACTGATTATTGATGGCCTGCTCGGCACCGGTCTGCGCAGTGCGCCGCGCGATCCCGTTGCGGCGCTCATCCACCAGGCGAACCACCACCCGGCGCCGGTGGTGGCGCTGGATATCCCTTCCGGCCTGAATGCGCAGACGGGCGCGACGCCAGGTGCAGTGGTACAGGCCGACCATACGCTGACCTTTATCGCCCTCAAGCCGGGGCTGCTGACCGGCAAGGCGCGGGATGTCGTCGGGCAACTCCACCATCATGCGCTGGGGCTCGAACGCTGGCTCGCCGGACAAAGCACTCCTCTGACGCGGTTTTGCGCCGCCCACCTCGCCGACTGGCTGCCGCCGCGGCGGGCCACCTCCCATAAAGGCGATCACGGTAAACTGGTGATTGTCGGCGGCGATCGCGGCACGGCAGGCGCTATCCGTATGTGCGGCGAAGCGGCCCTACGCAGCGGCGCGGGACTGGTGCGAGTACTTACTCACCCGGAGAACGTGGCGCCCATTGTCACCATGCGGCCGGAATTAATGGTAGATGAGCTGACGCCGCAGACTCTGAAAGCCGCGCTGGAGTGGGCGGACGTGGTGGCGATTGGCCCGGGCCTGGGGCAGCGCGAATGGGGGCGCAGCGCCCTGCGCACGGTGGAAAGTTTTAACAAACCGATGGTCTGGGACGCCGACGCGCTGAACCTGCTGGCATTCAATCCCGATAAACGTCACAATCGCGTGCTAACGCCGCACCCCGGCGAAGCGGCCCGTCTGCTGAACGTCAGCGTGGCAGAAATTGAAAGCGATCGCTTACTTTCTGCGCAGCGTCTGGTAAAACGGTATGGCGGCGTGGTTGTGCTGAAAGGCGCGGGCACGGTAGTGGCCAGTGAAAGCGGGGCGATGGGCATTATCGATGCCGGCAATGCCGGGATGGCCAGCGGCGGGATGGGCGATGTGCTCACCGGCATCATCGCCGCGTTGTTAGGACAGCACCTGACGCCGTATGATGCTGCCTGTGCCGGGTGCGTCGCTCATGGCGATGCCGCCGACCGACTGGCCGCCCGCGAGGGCACCCGCGGCATGCTGGCGACCGATCTCTTTTCCACGCTCAGGCGTGTTGTTAACCCGGATGTGATTGACGTAGACCATGATTAACCGAGTGATTCCTTTACCCGATGAGCAGGCCACGCTGGCCCTTGGCGACCGCATCGCGCAGGCCTGTACCGGCGCCACCGTGATTTATCTGTATGGTGATTTAGGCGCGGGGAAAACGACCTTCAGCCGCGGCTTTTTGCAGGCGCTCGGTCACCGCGGCAATGTCAAAAGCCCAACTTATACCCTGGTGGAGCCCTATACCCTCGAGAACCTGATGGTGTATCACTTCGATCTCTACCGTCTGGCGGATCCTGAGGAACTCGAATTTATGGGGATCCGTGATTATTTTGCCGACGATGCCATCTGCCTGGTGGAATGGCCGCAGCAAGGCGCAGGTGTCCTGCCTGACCCGGATGTTGAAATTCACCTTGATTACCAGGCACAAGGGCGTGAGGCGCGTATTACCGCGATCTCCTCACGGGGTGAATCTTTACTGGCGCGTATAGCCTTTTAGCCTGAAGGATGACGGGATGAAGTATCGCATAACCACCTGGCTTGCCGCTGCGCTGATGCTGTCGAGTCTTCACGCCACTGCGGCGAGTTTATCCGATATCCAGGTCTCTAACGGAGACCAGCAGGCCCGTATTACCCTAAGCTTTGTCGGTGAGCCGGAGTACTCCTTTACCCCACAGGGTAAACGTCTGGTGGCGCTGGATATCAAGCAGACCGGCGTATTGCAGGGACTACCGCTGCAGTTTAGCGGCAGCAACCTGGTGAAGAGTATTCGCGCCGGCACGCCGCAGGATACGCAGACGCTGCGTCTGCTGGTGGATCTGACGGAAGATGGCAAAACCCGGGCGGTGAAGCAACAGAACGGGGCGAATTACACGGTGGTCTTTACCATCAACGCCGACGCGCCGCCGCCGCCGCCTCCGCCGCCCGTGGTGGTGAAACGGGCCGACCCACCGCCGGTGATGCCTTCCCGGACGACGACGTCAGGGCGTAACCCGTTCAGCTCGTCAGGTCATGAACGGCAGACGGTGATGACCTCCTCTCAGCCGGCGATGACCAACAATCAGACCGTGACTCGCCCGGCGGCCCGCACGGTGTCGGCGGATGATAAAGTCATTATCGCCATTGATGCCGGGCACGGCGGCCAGGATCCTGGCGCGATTGGCCCGAACGGCACCAAAGAGAAAAACGTGACTATCGCTATCGCGCGCAAGCTGCGGGCGTTACTGAACGCCGATCCGCAGTTTAAGCCGGTGCTGACCCGCGACGGGGATTACTTTATTTCGGTGATGGGCCGCTCTGACGTGGCGCGTAAGCAAAACGCCAATTTCCTCGTCTCTATCCATGCTGACGCCGCGCCAAACCGCGATGCCACCGGCGCCTCGGTGTGGGTGCTCTCGAACCGTCGCGCCAACAGCGAAATGGCCGGTTGGCTCGAGCAGCATGAGAAGCAGTCTGAACTGCTCGGCGGTGCGGGCGATGTGCTGGCAAACAGCCAGGCCGACCCCTACCTGAGCCAGGCGGTGCTGGATCTGCAGTTTGGTCATTCCCAGCGCGTCGGCTACGATGTGGCGACCAACGTGCTGAGCCAGCTGCAGCGTATTGGCAACCTGCACAAACGCCGCCCGGAGCATGCCAGCCTTGGAGTGCTGCGCTCGCCGGACATCCCGTCGATCCTCGTGGAAACGGGCTTTATCAGTAACAACGGCGAAGAGCGGCTGCTGGGTAGCGATGATTACCAGGAGCAGATTGCGGAGGCGATTTATAACGGCTTACGCAACTACTTTATGCAGCATCCGCTGCAGTCGGCGCCTCGCGGCGAGGCGGCGCAGACCGCCAGCGCCGCGGCGCCGGGCGGGATGTTGATTAACTAAGGAGCAGGGGATGCCGATTCAGGTTCTGCCGCCGCAGCTCGCCAACCAGATTGCCGCCGGCGAGGTGGTGGAGCGGCCCGCGTCGGTGGTGAAAGAGCTGGTTGAGAACAGTCTTGATGCGGGCGCCACGCGGATTGACATTGATATCGAACGCGGCGGCGCGAAGCTCATTCGCATCCGCGATAACGGCAGCGGCATCAAAAAAGACGAGCTGGCGCTGGCCCTGGCTCGTCATGCGACCAGCAAGATCGCCTCGCTTGACGATCTGGAGGCCATTATCAGCCTCGGCTTTCGCGGCGAAGCGCTGGCCAGTATCAGTTCGGTGGCGCGCTTAACGCTGACTTCGCGCACGGCGGAGCAGCAGGAAGCCTGGCAGGCGTATGCTGAAGGCCGCGATCAGGCGGTGACGGTGAAGCCGGCGGCGCACCCGGTCGGTACCACTCTGGAAGTCCTCGATCTGTTCTATAACACCCCGGCGCGGCGCAAATTTATGCGCACCGAAAAGACCGAGTTCGGCCACATTGACGAGGTGGTGCGCCGCATTGCGCTGGCGCGCTTCGACGTCACTATCAACCTCAGCCATAACGGCAAGGTGATGCGCCAGTATCGGGCCGTCGCTCAGGATGGCCAGCGCGAGCGCCGGCTGGGGACAATTTGCGGCGCCGCTTTTCTCGAACATGCGCTGGCGATCGAGTGGCAGCATGGCGATCTGACCCTGCGCGGCTGGGTCGCCGATCCGCTGCATACCACCCCGGCGCTGGCGGAAATTCAGTATTGCTACGTTAACGGGCGGATGATGCGCGATCGGCTGATCAACCATGCTATCCGCCAGGCCTGTGAAGACAAGCTAGGGGCCGATCAGCAACCGGCGTTTGTGCTGTATCTGGAGATCGATCCCCATCAGGTGGATGTAAACGTCCACCCGGCCAAGCATGAGGTGCGTTTCCATCAGTCGCGCCTGGTGCACGACTTTATCTACCAGGGCGTACTGAGCGTACTGCAGCAGCAGCTTGACGCGCCGCTGGCGGAAAAAGACGACCCGCCGGCGCCGCGCCAGATGCCGGAGAACCGCATCGCCGCGGGAGGCAACCAGTTTGCGCGGCCAGCGGAAGCGCGGGAACCTGCGACCCGCTTCAGCATCACGCCATCGCGTGAGCCTGCGGCCTCCAGCGGCAAACCGGGCGGCGCGAGCTGGCCGCATGCGCAGCCGGGTTACCAGAAGCAGCAGGGAGCGCTTTATCGTCAACTGCTCGACACGCCAACGGCGCCAAAGCCAGCGTTGCAGCCTCCGGCGGCGGCAGAGTTGGCCGGTCACAGTCAGAGCTTTGGCAGAGTGCTGACGATTGTTGGCGGCGACTGCGCGCTGCTGGAGCGCGAGGGCGGTCTGGCGCTGCTGTCGTTGACCGTTGCCGAGCGCTGGCTGCGCCAGGCGCAGTTGACCCCTGGAGCGGAGGCGGTATGTGCTCAGCCGCTGCTGATCCCGCTGCGGTTAAAAGTTACGGAAGGGGAAAAGCAGGCGCTGGCCGCCGCTCAGCCGGCGCTGGCGCAGCTAGGGATCGATGTGCATACCGATGCCCTGCACGTGACGGTGCGCGCGGTCCCTTTACCCTTAAGACAACAAAATTTACAAATCTTGATTCCTGAACTGATAGGCTACCTGGCGCAACAAAACGCATTCGACGTCGGCAATATCGCCCAATGGATGGCGCGTAATCTGACGAGCGAACAGACGTCATGGAATATGGCGCAGGCGATTGCGCTGCTGGCGGACGTTGAGCGTCTTTGCCCGCAGCTGGTGAGAACGCCGCCGGGTGGCCTGTTACAACCTGTAGATCTCCATTCGGCGATGAATGCCCTGAAAGATGAATGATGTAACCGAGGCGAGCCTGCCCAAGGCAATTTTTTTAATGGGCCCGACGGCCTCCGGCAAAACCGCGCTGGCGATAGCCTTACGTAAAGTTTTGCCAGTAGAGTTGATTAGCGTTGATTCCGCCCTCATTTATCGGGGAATGGATATTGGCACCGCCAAACCGGATGCTGCGGAGCTTAGCGCTGCGCCGCATCGGCTGCTGGATATTTTGGATCCTGCGGAGGCCTATTCCGCGGCGGATTTTCGCCGCGATGCGCTGGCGGCGATGGCGGATATTGTCGCCGCCGGGCGAATTCCGCTGTTAGTCGGCGGAACGATGTTGTATTTCAAAGCGTTGCTGGAAGGATTGTCGCCTTTACCGTCGGCTGACCCAGAGGTCAGAGCGCGGATTGAGCAGCAGGCCGCAGAGCAGGGGTGGAATGCGTTACATCAGCAATTACAGGAGATCGATCCCGTGGCTGCTGCGCGTATTCATCCAAATGATCCGCAAAGGCTTTCCCGGGCACTGGAAGTTTTTTTCATTTCGGGTAAAACTTTAACGG
>OGZC01001150.1_pt1 | contig 14544 bp, 17 predicted proteins | sample 1576751 | NCBI WGS metagenome assembly OGZC01 (sample SAMEA3541486, study PRJEB24748) | human gut metagenome | biome: human gut; feature: human-associated habitat; material: faeces | place: China | collected 2012
GGTGAAGGTTCAAAGGTTATTTGCAAAGACTAATTTGAAAATTCCAGTTTGTCGATCTACGGCAGCCTTTCAATAGGCTGCCGTATTCGCTTTTCGGAAGATTTTCATTTGCACATTTGCCATGATGAGCATCTGCGGATACAATGGAGGCAGAGAGGAATGGAGGTGCTGCAAATGTTCCGCCGTAAAGCAGAGACACGAATGGTTGAGCTGTCCCCTGACGAGGCGCGGCTGTTGCGGGGAGCGCTTCTTGCTTTTCGCAACAAGCTTCTTTCTGCCGGAAAACCGACAGAGGATGTGAACGAGCTGATCATCAAGGTGCTGAGGTGAACGATCATGAAGAAAGTCCCGACGCTCTTTGAGCGGGTATTTGACAACCATCATAAAGTCGGCATTAACAGCAAAGTTCACCCCGGCATGGAATGGGTTCTTGACGGTGAGGGAACAGCAACCGAAAAAATCGACGGCAGCTGCTGCGCGGTGATAGACGGAGTTTTCTACAAAAGATACGATGCAAAACGCGGCAAGATTCCGCCAGCGAATGCGGTTCCCTGCTGCGATCCGGACCCCATAACCGGCCACTGGCCGCACTGGGTTCCCGTGGACGAGAGCGATAAGAGCAATATCTGGTTCATGGAAGCCTATCGCAATGCCGGCTGCCCTGCGGAGGAAGGCACTTACGAAGCAATCGGTCCGCATTTCCGTGCAAACCCATACGGACTTGAAAAAGATGTGATCGAGAAGCATGGTATTCGCGTTTTGCCGGATGTACCAAGAGATTTCAATGGAATTCGTGATTACCTTGAGAAGCACAATATCGAGGGCATCGTATTTTGGAAGGACGGACAGCCGCAGTGCAAAATTAAGCGCAGCGATTTTGGCTTTCCATGGGGAGAATGACAAACACCATTAGATCAGCCACCTGATTTGAAATCGGGCGACTTTTACATGAATGGTGAAAGCCTGTGCAGACACGCATAATTGCTGCCCATATAGGCTAAAATACAAGTGCATCGTATTTTAGCCTAAAATCTATTGATTTTTCCTCTCACGTAGGCTATAATAAAGGTGCATCGTATTTTGGCCTAAAGGAGGCAGGGCAATGTATATTGAGAGACAGCTTGAAAAGAAGTTTATAGCGGTAAGCGAGGAGTATGCTTGTGTGCTGCTGACCGGCCCGCGTCAGGTCGGAAAATCCACCATGCTGCGGCATCTGATGGAGGGGACGGCACGAGCCGAGGTTTCTCTGGACGATTTGGAGGAACGCAGGCTTGCCAAAACCGATCCTGCCATGTTCTTGAAGCTGCATCCCGCGCCGGTTCTCATCGATGAGGTTCAGTATGCACCGGAGCTGTTTTCATATATCAAGATCGCCGTGGATAACGGCGCTGCACCCGGCTCCTACTGGCTGACCGGTTCTCAGGCGTATCGCCTAATGGCGTTGGCACAGGAGTCGCTGGCCGGAAGAACCGCCATGTATGCACCAGAGGACAATTACATTTACAAGTACAGCGAGGCCGCCCAGATGGCTGCCTATGGAGAATACGGATTTGACATCGGGTCCGGCGGAAGCTTTGACCTGAGCAAGTACTACCAAATGTGCGATGAAATCGTGGATCATCTGAAAGCGCATCCTGAATTCCTCCGAAAGCATTTCGACAAGCTCCGCAGTGACGACCATTGTGCAGAGGAGCGCAGCCTGCATTTGTTGGCGTTTGATTTAATTTACTGCTGCCGGACCTACGGCTACTATAAGGAAATCCCCTACGTCCCAAAAGCAAAATCCCCGAAGCGGACAAAAGTGATCGAGCGACAGGAAGCCGATGCGGCAATACGCCAGGCTCGGATTGCAGATATTACAGCTCAAATTAAGGATTTGAGGGCGTCGCTCCCGGATGTTTCGGATATTTCGCTGGTGAATGTTGCCGTCACTTCCAGGCTATACGGTAGCGGAATGGTGACGGAGCATAATCTGAATACGATTCGGGTCCGGTTCCCAGGTGCAACAAAAACATTTATTCTGGATGCAAAATTCCCGCAGCGCCCAACCTTTGAAAATGATGCAGATGTGGTCGCTGCCTACACGGAATACACGAGTATCAGCGGCAAAATCGAAAAGCTGGAAAAACAGTTGAAGCAGTTGGACGGTTAAATCTGTCTTTTGGGTGGTAAATATGAAAGCACTAACCTACGTAGAACACGTCTAAGGCTGCAGGAACTGCCGGAACCGTTTGCGCCCGCACTTTGAGGAGATAACCGCTGAGAGAGAGCCCGTTACCTTGCCTTCGGGAGAGATAATATTGGAAGCTCTCATGGAGGAGTGCACGGAATAACAAGATTTCGCAACCTTTTTTCCGTGAACTGTAAGCAAAAACAATATAAAATCCATTATCATGAAAGGGGTGTGTCTGCATGGCTTATAACGAGCTCATTAAAAACTTTGAAAAAGTCAGAGCTTATATGCGTGAGTTTTATGTGTATGGCTTTAAGAGCAATTGAAACATAAGGACCATAATTTTCCATTTTATTAAATCCTACTTTTCGATATACATGACACGATTCTTGTAGCAATTCTCCAGTTTCAAGAATCAATTTCCTATATCCTAGTTCTTTCGCCCACTCGATTAATTCAAGAACTAGCTTGGTTCCTATTCCTTTTCCCTGGAATTCGCCTCTGACAAACAATCTTTTCAACTCGGTTGCATTGTCGATATCACCATACTGATATTCTCTAATTGCTCCAGCACCAGCGGCTTTTCCATCAATATACACAACTACAACCTCTTTTATCTCATCAAGCTGATTATACTGTTTATATTTATCTCTCTTAATAACTCTTCCTACTCGCCTATCTAAATCCATATCTAATAACTGACAGTTCTCAATAAAATCTTCATTTGTCCCAGAACATCTAATAAATTCAATATCAGCCATATATAAACACCTCCTAGTGAAGAAAATTTGATTTTACTAAATCAACAAATCCCGATTGAGATTTCACCTGTTTTAGGGAATTTAATAACTGTTATATTTTGTTATTAAATTCTCTGCAAACCCTTGAAAACACTGGATTTATCGCAGGTGAGCTTTCCCTTATTGTTTCCCTTGTGTTATATCGTCCCGTCAGTGTTTACGAACTCTGATAAGGGCAAATACAAGGGCAAGAAAAATCTATAAAACAGTATAACACAAAATAAAAGTGACATGGTGAACTGATTGAAATGCTTCTGATTTTTGTAACAAATGACTGATTGAATGATAAGGAGATTCTATACGATGAGAACAATATTTGCAGAATACAATCCACACAGAAACAGCATTGATATTTATACTTCTGCTGGTTATATGCTCCGCATTGACTGTTGGGAAGCCGAAAATGATTTAAAAACCACACCCGGATCAGACTGTGCATTGAACGCACTTGCCATTGATAAACCGCTTGAATATGCAAAATTATATCTTGATGAAACAATGCAGATATGGGTAGATGCAGAAGATTCATTAGAACTATGGTGATTTTTTCAACAGCACTAAGGTTACTTTTTCCCAATCTCATTTATTGAGAATCGTCTTTTTACCGTGCATATATATTCAATATCTTTTTATCTATTATAATGAAATCAAGGGCTGGTCTAATGCCAGCCCTACAAAAATGAAAATTCACATAGAAAATAAATTTACAATTTTTCCAATATAAACCTGTTATCAACAACTACAAACATAATTTATATTATCGTATCTATTGATATGATACATATTTCAAAGAGTTACCAGAAGTTTTTGAAAACTTTTCCCTTGTGATATTATCTAAAGCTCCTAATTTTATACTTTTCCCATGATGGAGCAGCTTATTTGACCGTATCTCTAGCACCAAAGATGTTGTATTCTATACTGATACATCAATAGAATTGCGAACTAACCTATTACCATTTTTGACAAGAGTAGATTCCACTGATTCTCTTTTGACATTATCAAGAATGCTTGTATCAAACTTTTGTCCCGGTTTCCAATTTGGATTAGCTGATTTCACTGCTGCATACATAGCAGATCTATACTGTCCTTCGTATTGCTCTAAAGTCCATGTGCCGCTTAACCGTTTGTCTTTGCTTACACTTAACTGATAATCTTTGAAAATATCCGAACGCTTCGTTGTATCACCATTTGAAAGACCGTTTTCCTGAATAAATTCCCTCTTCACATTATCAAACATCTTTTGACGATATTCCTCAGATACACTTGTGAGTTGCTGCCACGATGTACCTTTGCCGGTAACATCCATTCCTGCCACTCCATTTGCATTCAGTAAATCGCCATCCGAATCAAATTGCTTCATCAGATTATTAATAATGGTATCTCTTCCACCGAATGTTTCATATATCATTCTTTCTTCTGATGACATCATGGCTTCATTTTGCATAATACCTGATAACCAGCCCTTTTCTTTCAAAGCCTTATATTGTTTACTATTTGTGTTGATGCCATTATAGGTATTGCCTAATCCGCTGATATTCATTGACATATAAAACCTCCGTGTAAATACATTCTAAATCCGTTTGAATTAACTCTATGCTATATAGTATAGATCGTCATAAATCTCCAAAAAATAAAGGAACCCACTTTATTAAGTATTTTTGTTTTTAGCATATTTCTAAAGCACAGAATACCATTGTCTGTTCATACGATCAGCTTCATACTGGTATGTAATCAACTGGTTCATATCCTTTAAGCTGCTCTTTCCATATAAAATGCTTAAAGTCATATCTGGCACATTGTTCCATCCTCTGGTTGAAATAGTTGAAACCAGGTCATGTATCCAATTATTCATTTGCTGCTTAAACTCTTTCGGAACTTTTCCGGAACTTTCAACTGCACTATCCACTAAGTCTAATATATTCTCTCCCGACTCCGTATAATATGTCCCATTTTTTTCCTCAAGTTTGTCTAATTCATATCCTGTATAACTATAAACCTGATGATATGCTTCGTATTTCATCTTTGATTCCTCTGTTACTTGAGAACTCTCACAGCCATCTTGTGTTGAGCAATAATAGATATGCTTATAGAGATTTTTCCCATTATTACCTACATTTAAAGCATTCTGCATCAACACCTTTGTTTCTTCATCCACACCATCTACCGTTATCCCGTAACTGTATGGATTGACAGTAAAAGTACACTCTTCCTTAATAGAAGATGTATCTACACCAGCCTGCTTTAAAATATTTGAAATCTGTGAATTTACCAATGCTCTTTCAAATTGGATTTTATCCGAATCTACACTGTCGCCGTCTACTTCAATTCCCCTGAACAAAGAATCCTGATAATTTACACCATTTATTTTTCCTGTCCGGCACATCTGCATCTCATAATTATATGCAATCCTACGTTCTGTATCAGTCAAATTAGTCTCGTAATACTCTGAACTCTTATCAAAATACTTGGAATGAATATAATTTTCTGGGTTAAAATGTGTTTTTGCTTCTGCGGCAAGCTTAGAATACTTTTCCGTTAATGCCGCCCTAAATGCTTTACCTGTACTCATATATTCACTTGTTTTCGCATTAATCTGTGTTCCTGCATTCTCAATGAGCTCTTGATTCGTTTTTTTTGCTGAAGCTATATAGGACTTTAAGTCAATGCTACTGTCAATACTTGTATTATGTGTTCTTCCACTTGTACTTTTTGTCAGTTTTTCCTTTCCCGATGCACTTATCGTTAAGGTATCTCTTGTGCCTCTACAACCAGTGTTTTGACTGCTTGCCGCTTTTTGCTGTTGACCAAACAGAACATTAAGCAATGACTGATTAGCATTTATTCGGCTGTTAAAAAATATATTCATAATATCACCAACCTCCTTCTTCTAATATTTTATAAACAAAATTATTGTTCATCCAATAATTTGATTATAATCATGTAATAATTCAGATTTTATCATGAGATACCATCTCAATGCTCTTTTCATAACTAGAAGCTGCTGTTGACACCAATGACTGAATATTGACATTATCACTGTTAGCATTTGAGTTATTCAATAGATTGGACAGTCTTTGTTTACTTTCATATGTCCGACTTCTATATACATCTTCCATTTGTTTACGTTTTATCAAATGTTCCTTTTGATTTTTTTCAATCTGTTCTTCAATAAATTCCTCCAACCGCTTATGACGTTTCTCCCACCAAGTTTCTCCATCATTAGCTGTTTCTAGTCCACTCTTTCCTACCGGACCTGCATAACCATATCATTCTTCCGGTGACGCTCCAATAACATCAAAGCTAACATTATTTGATCCTACAGAAAAATATTATATTTCTAAAATACAGAATATCATTGTCTGTTCATACTACCGCAAATATCAGTTTATGATCTTCGCACTCTAATTTCAGATGAATGACCGCTTTTCCAGTATTTTTCAGTACCTTTTCACTCTCCCGGATTGCATTATCTAGTAAATTGGAGAGCAGGATCACGATCTCTTCCTCCTCCAGACAGATCTCCTGCAGATCCCCTACTTTTAGGATCACTGCTATGTGCTTCTCCTGCATGCTGCGGTATTTCTGGTTTAAAACAGCATTGACCACCGGATGATTTGTGTTGATTGCCGACATCTCGACAGCTATGCTCTCTGTCAGCTTCTGCGTAAATGAAAGTGCCTCATCTGTGTGTCCATTCTTTATCAATGTCTGGATTGTGGAAAGCTGATTTTTATAATCGTGCATTTTTCTTCGCTGACGCTCATAGATTTCTTCCCGGTCCTGATAATCTGCAATACGATTTTTCTGATTTTGTTCCGTAAGTACCGCAATTTTTATTCTCTCTTCTTTTTCAATGGTATTCTGCATGAACTCCATAAGGATAAGGTTAATCGCAACCAGTCCCACCGAAAGAAATAAAAATACATTCTGCATATCATCGTTTTCTGAATAAAACATAAGAATGAAACCGACCACCGTAAATACAGGAACACAGAAAAACTGTAACCATTCTTTTCCTGTAATCAGACCGCAGCTTTTTCTTGTCTTGCTAAATCTTCTGATAAACAACATCAGAATGATAAAAACCGTCTTTGATATCAGTGCCTGTAAAAACCATTTTTCTTGGATTGAACCTCCTCTTCCCAGCAAAACAGTCACATAATCAATCAATACAAGCATTGTATAGTTGATGATTGAAAACAAAAAACTCTGCCAGAAGGAAACTTCATAATAAGCCAGATTCAGGAAAGACATAACCAGTATAATCAGGATACATTTTAACATTCCGATCCATACCCCTGTGACTGCTGCCAGATAAAGCACTCCGCAATAAACAAAAAATCTATATCTGTTCCTATATCCGCCATCTCTTTTTTCCATAAAAGTATCAAAAAAGTATAGCGTTCCTTTTACTTCCAGCATTTCCGCAATAAATACCAATACCCAGAATGTCATGTTATTCTTTTCCCTTATACAGCATATATTCCCTCTTTACCTGTGCATATCGTGCCTTGGGAACCGGAATCTTTTTTCCCGTGGTAAGTGTCATCACATAACCGCTGATTTTTGTGATGTACCTCATATTTACAAGAAAACTTAGATGTGCCCGCACGAATCCCATATCCTTGAATTCATTTTCCAGTTCATCCAGTTTTTTATAAATCTGAAATGTCCCTTTTTCTGTATAAAATACATTTTTGTGAAGCTCTGTTTCTATATAAATGATGTCATCTGCATAAAGTTTTATCGTTCCTTCCACAAAACGAAATTCGAGAATCCTACGGTTTTTATTAATTTCTGCTATCAAATCATCCATACATTCTTCTATAGTATCTGCAAGGTTATCTTTCAGCAGAAAACGGCTTGCTTTCACCTTATATCCATCCAGTGCGTAATTCATGTATGCCGTCACAAGTACAACCGGAAGTTTTGGATATTTTTCTTTAATCCTCATAGCTGTTTTCAGCCCATCCATCCCCTGCATATTGATATCCAGAAATAATAGCTGACACGCTTCCAAAGCTGATTGTTCTTCGCATAACTGTTCTCCGGATTCATATTCTGTAATAGTAAACTCATAATTCTTTTTTTCACCATAGTCTGACAGCAAATCTGACAAATTTTTTCTGTCATCTATCCTGTCATCACAAATAATAATGTTCATATTTTTCATTCCTGTCTTTGATTGCTCTCATACCTGTAAACCATACAAGTCTCACCTAGCACTCTTTATTATATCAAACAAATCTTCCGCTCGATCATTCTCTGCATCAAATGACTATTTTGCGCATAGAACGACTATCTCCTATAGAAACGCAGAAGCACTGTATCTCAAACTCTTTGAAATACAATGCTTCCCTGCATTTTCTATATCGTCATGTTGATATTATTACTTTACTATCCTGCACACTCTCTGGGAGTGACTGTATCTATCAAAAAAGAAGCCAGCAGTTTATTCACGCACTACTGACTTCCTATACTACTCATTTTATTTACTTCGCTGCGTCTCAGACAATTTTTTTATTTTTAAACATAACCTCTGTTTTCCCGCCATCCCTTTACATACCACCTGATTCCAACATATACCAGTTGCACGAATAATAAGAGAAATAGCAGATTGATTGGCAATACTTCCTTTATCCAATCCCCAAAGTAGATAGCTATTGCCATACTTACAAGTATCACCATTATGGTAATCATATCCCAACAGTATTTCTTATATAGCCCTGCAATCTTTATTTCGATGAATGCCAAAAGTATTCCCACACCCACCAGACATCCACCGCAAATCAATATTCTTATCAGCCAGTTTATAATTCCAGCAACGACAGGATTGGATATTCCATCACTAATCTGTGCCACGTTCTTTCCTGCCAGTACAACCCAGCCAGCAATGGTCTGTGTGAAAGTTGCGATTGTATCAAAGAATACCACGCAATCAGAAATAAATATTTTTGACCGTATCATCTGAAAAAGAGTAGTTGATACGGAATACCATATCAGCAGAAACATCAATGCTTCATACATGGCTGTTTTTGTTTTATATCTGCCTGCCAGTTTTTCCCTCTGCATATCATACTTTTCCTTAGCTTTCAGATAAGCTGTCTGTTTACAATTCCCGCACTTTTGATAGAGTACCGGCTTTTCAACCGGTATCTCTACTTTTTTCTGATGGGAGAGTGCATAATCCCGTTCCTGTTCTGCCTGTCTCTGCTTATCTCGACATTCCTCTATCATGGCTTGGACGGTGTGTGTTTTCTCTTTCTCGCTCTGCAACAATTCTTTTGTTTTCCTCAAGTCGTTCTTTAAGGCTTGAATGTTCTCTGTTTTGTTCTCGCTGTTTAACTTCTCGTTCAAGGTCAGCGATTCGTCGAGCTGCACTTTCAGTTCCCTGATAGTCCGGTCTTTCTGGTCGAGTTCTTCCTGCATCTGCTCTGTCAGCAGAAGCAACTCTTCCAGTTGATCGTCGCTCTTTGAGTTTCTTAATTCGTTCATCAATCAACCTTCCTTTCTCTAATTGCTGTTCAAGTTCAGTAATTCGCTGTTCTGTTTCTGCAATAGCCGGTTCTCGCTGTTTAATTTCTGTGCCAATTCCTGCCATTGCTGATTTTCGTCTGTGAGTTTCTGTATCTGGTCTGTCTTTTCTTCCAGAAGCATCAACAGTTCTTCTGTATCCGGTAAGATTTGTAGCAGCTCTGACAATTCTTTCTCTAATTGCTGCAATCGTTCTTCCTGCTCCTGAAAGCACATCAGCTTCTCGTCCTTTTCCTGTATCTCCTGAAGCATCTCTGCCATGATATTCTGCTGTTCCTCTATCTGTGTAATCATTGCTTCCATCATGGGAATTACTTCTTTGCTTTCTTCTAATGTCATTCAACCACTCCCTCCACATCGACAATGCACCGGATACCTTACCAAAGGTTGCAATTACCTTTTGCAGCAGTGCATTTTGTTTTTTTATCATCTGGTTTTCCTCGACCTTCCATGAACCTTTCCTTATCTGCCCGGTGAGATATTTTTCCTCAATCTTCCTTGCATCTGCACCCTCATGAATCGTAGGGACTTTCAATTTGCCCTGTCTTTCATAAGAGCGGTGGTCAATCAGATTGTCTATGGATAAATGCCGGTTACACATCTTTGCCCATTCGCTTCGCCATAACTCACAATTCTTTGGATTGTTCCAGCCGGTAGCGTCAGTCAGAACCCTTTTCCATTGTTTTCTGTTTCTTGCCCCGACTTTCTGTACTCCGTTTTCATCAAGTACCGGAATACGGATTCCATGACGGTCTGGATTTTTCTTATCCTGCCACCAGTCCGGGTGGGATTCATCAACCACGATATTTCCGTCAGTATCTCTGACAAAATCCCAGTCCTTGACTTCCTTGCTGCCCCATGAGTGGTCTGGATTGAATGGTCGCATGGTTACAAGTAAATGCACATGTGGGTTCCCGTCGCCCTTATCGTGTATGCTCCAGTCGGCACACATTCCCTCGTCCACGAAAGTCTTTTGAATATATTCGGTTGTATAATCAATCTGTTCCTGTCTGCTCCATTCTTTCGGCAGGGAAAATTCAAATGAGCGTCCAAGCTGTGCATCTGCATTTTTTTCTATCTTCAATACCTCATTCCATAGACGCTGTTTCTGAAATGTGATTTTAAACTTTTCCAGTGCGGCATCTTTATCATCCGCTCTTTTATAACGGATAGACTGTTGAAACCTTTTTATATTTTCTTCCGGTACATGCAGCCATTCAGGAGGTGCATTTTCGCACATCATCAGACTGGTGTAGACGACTTCCTTTTTGGAAGTATAGTAACTGATTCTGCCTGTTTCCTCATTCTTCATCACATCTCCATTAAGATATGCCGATGCGGATATGACAGATTTTCCTTTACTGCGCCCGACAATCTTTACTGTAAAGTGAAATATCGCCATGATACGATTCCCCCTTTCTGCCGTATCCGGCATTGATTTCCGACAGCATCTTCTTCTGGTTTGGCAGAAGTGAAGCTGTCGGAACGCCCTCTGCGCAAGAGTGCCCCCTGCGGCATGAGCAGGTCTGGCTGAAAGCCCCGCCGACGGAACGAGCCCGGCAAGCGTAAGCGCAGACCGGTTGCCACTTGTGGCAAACTTATAAGGACGACCTCTGGTTGTCCATAAGTGCGCCCTTCATTCAAAGGCAATGAAGGGAATGGAAAAACCACTCCCTCCGCCATTACACTTCCTCCATATCTGTAAGTGGCTCTTTCTGCATCGCCTTTGAGAAAAACTTTCCGTTTGTTTCCTGCCTTTTTAAGAAGCCTATCAACTTTGGTAAATCTTCCTCCTCAATCGGACAGCCAAGAACCGATTCCACCGCACCGCCAATCTGACAGAGCCTGTGGGTTCGTTTTTTACTTTCCTCGGCTTTCTTTCTCTTTTCCAGTTCCTTTCGCTGTGCAATGAGCTTTTTGGTAGCTTCGATGCTTTCCTGTTCCTTTTTCTCTAATGCACGTATTCTTTCTTCATAAGTCTTTGTTGATTTCGCCATATCGTCTTCATCCTTTCTCTTATAATCAAATCTTGCTCTGCTAAGATTTGGCACACGATTCTGGTCAGCTCTGTTGACATAATTCCAATCAGAATCGTGGTGCATCCTTGCGGAGCATTATCTTGTCGATGTTTTTCCGACAAGATAAACATTAGTTCCCGGTTGCATATCAGGAGAAGCACATGGTATAATCCTCTTGCGTGTAGGTATATCATGGCTTCGGTCTGATAGAACCTTTGGCGGTTTCGTAGGAAGCCGCCTTTTTAAGTTGCCACATTTCTTGTGACAGTTTTTACATTTCCTTTATCCCTCAGATCTCGCCCCTCGTTGGCTTCCATGAACTTTTCCAGAATGTCAGTTTTAATAAGGACTTTTCTTCCGACTTTTAATACCGGAAGTTTCTTCCATTCAACCAGCTTTCTCAAAGTGTTTCTGCCAATTCCTGTATAGTCGGCTGCTTCCTCGATGGATAATGCAATCTTTCTTTCCGTCATCTTGTCACCTCCTTATGAATTGCATTATGCAATTTCTGTTGTGCTGTTAGTATAGCGGTTTTATATTGTGCTGTCAAGCGTTATGAAATTTTAAAAATAATTATTATATTGCATATTGCAATTATGTGAGGTACATGCTATAATTCATACATACCGAAAAAGGAGGCAATCAGCATGAAAGATAAAGAACTACGCAAGCTGATAGGCAGCAGGGCAAAACAGCGTCGTCTGGAATTAAATCTGACACAGCCTTATGTTGCAGAGAAGATGGGAGTTACCGCTTCCACAATCCTGCGTTATGAGAATGGTTCGATTGACAATACCAAAAAGATGGTGCTGGAAGGTCTTTCGGAAGCACTTCATGTATCTATTGAATGGCTCAGAGGGGAAACCGATGAATACGAAACCGATATTACGGATAAGAAAGAATTACAGATTCGTGATGCAATGGGCGATATTCTCAAACAGTTACCTCTCGACCTTAGTAAAAAGGAAGATGCTTTTTCCAAAGATTTACTGCTGTTGATGTTAAAGCAATATAACCTGTTTCTGGAATCATTCCAGTTTGCCTGCAAGAATTACAAGGGCAACACGAATGAAGCTGATATTGCAAAAGTAATGGGGTTTGAATCGAATGATGAATATAACGAGATTATGTTTCTCCGGGAGATCACCCACACTGTTAATGCCTTTAACGACATGGCAGATATCGTAAGGCTTTATTCCAAGAAACCGGAAATGGCAGAACAAAGGCTTGAAAATCTTTTATCAGAAGTTTTGTATGAGGATTCCGATTCGGTATAGAACGACAACCGGAGTTATGATATACTTACACGCAAGAAGCATTTCATCAGTTCCGATTGTCTGATATCGAAAGGAGACACACGATTATGGCAAAAGGATCTGTAAGAAAAAAAGGAAAGAAATGGTACTACCGCTTCTATGTAGAAGATGCAAGCGGCAATCTGGTTCAGAAAGAATACGCTGGAACAGAAAGTAAAAGTGAAACGGAAAAACTGCTCCGTCAGGCAATGGATGATTACGAAAGCAAGAAATTTGTCGCAAAGACAGATAATCTTACTGTAGGAGAACTTCTTGATATGTGGGCGGAAGAAGAACTGAAAGTCGGAACACTCAGCAATGGTACAGTGGAAAATTATCTTGGTGCAATCCGTTGTATCAAGAAACATCCGATTGCAGAACGCAAATTAAAAACCGTTACTGCTGAACATTTACAGGCATTTCTCGATCTGCTTACATTCGGTGGGGAATTTCCAGATGGAAAAGTGAGAAAAGGATACAGTAAAGATTACATCCATTCCTTTTCAGCAGTATTACAACAGGCTTTCCGGTTTGCAGTATTTCCAAAACAGTTGATTACTTTTAATCCTATGCAGTATATTAAGCTGAAAAAACAGGCAGAGGATGTGGATTTATTCTCAGATGATGAGGTAGAAGAAGGCATACAGCCTATTTCCCATGAAGATTATGAGAGACTGATAGAATACCTCAAAGTAAAGAATCCACCTGCAATCCTGCCAATCCAGATCGCATACTATGCGGGACTTCGTATCGGTGAAGTTTGCGGATTGACATGGCAGGACATCAATCTTGAAGAACAATGCCTGACCATTAAAAGAAGTATCCGCTATGATGGCACAAAACATAAAAACATCATCGGACCGACCAAGCGAAAGAAAGTAAGGATGTTGATTTTGGCGATACTCTGACTGAAATACTGAAAACCGCCAGAAAAAAACAGCTTAAAAGCCGGATGCAGTATGGTGAACTTTACCACCGCAATTTCTACAAGGAAGCACAGGACAAAAACAGAGTGTATTATGAATATTATCATCTGGACGGAACCGAAGAAATCCCGGTAGATTACAAGGAAATCTCCTTTGTCTGCCTGAGACCGGACGGATGTCTGGAACTGCCAAGCACACTCAGCATTGCCTGCCGATCAGTTGCAAAAAGGCTGGACGGATTTGAGAATTTCCATTTCCACCAGTTGCGACACACCTACACAAGCAACCTCCTCTCAAACGGAGCTGCCCCAAAAGATGTGCAGGAACTGTTAGGGCACTCTGATGTCAGTACCACAATGAATGTCTACGCCCACTCTACAAGAAAGGCAAAGCGGAACTCCGCCAGACTTCTTGATAAAGTGGCAGGCAACGACTAAATAAAAAATTCCCTTATTTCCCTTGCTGATTCCGCATAAGGTCAAAAATAAGGGAAAATACATATCATTTCACTATTTAAGGGGCTGGAAAGCCCGTAAAATAAGGAAAGTTCAAGAAATCTCTCCACAAATTCCGATTTTCTCAATTCTCCAAACTGGAAATTAGCGATTTCTTTTTCCGGTATTCTCTGTCCCACGGATTTCCTCATGATAGAAATAATCTACGATCACCGGATGTCCCTGCGGGACTCTGCCATAAGGCATTTCATTATCCACAAAGGGACAATCATACTTCTTAGCCATTTCCTCAGCTTTTACTTCAAGTGCTTCAAAGTAGCTGCGGTTATGCTTGTTATAGATC
>OGZC01001153.1_pt1 | contig 14518 bp, 8 predicted proteins | sample 1576751 | NCBI WGS metagenome assembly OGZC01 (sample SAMEA3541486, study PRJEB24748) | human gut metagenome | biome: human gut; feature: human-associated habitat; material: faeces | place: China | collected 2012
CAGATGCTCTCGCAAGTGCCGTACTTCTCGCGAGATGAACGGCGCAAAATTTTGCCCTCCATTACGTTGAAAGAGGTGCTGGCCTATCGCGACGCCTTAAAATCAGGGGCTCGACCAGAGTTTATGGTTATTGGCAACATGACCGAAGCCCAGGCAACAACGCTGGCACGCGATGTGCAAAAACAGTTGGGCGCTGATGGTTCAGAGTGGTGTCGAAACAAAGATGTAGTGGTCGATAAAAAACAATCCGTCATCTTTGAAAAAGCCGGTAACAGCACCGACTCCGCACTGGCAGCGGTATTTGTACCGACTGGCTACGATGAATACACCAGCTCAGCCTATAGCTCTCTGTTGGGGCAGATCGTACAGCCGTGGTTCTACAATCAGTTGCGTACCGAAGAACAATTGGGCTATGCCGTGTTTGCGTTTCCAATGAGCGTGGGGCGTCAGTGGGGCATGGGCTTCCTTTTGCAAAGCAATGATAAACAGCCTTCATTCTTGTGGGAGCGTTACAAGGCGTTTTTCCCAACTGCAGAGGCAAAATTGCGAGCGATGAAGCCAGATGAGTTTGCGCAAATCCAGCAGGCGGTAATTACCCAGATGCTGCAGGCACCGCAAACGCTCGGCGAAGAAGCATCGAAGTTAAGTAAAGATTTCGATCGCGGCAATATGCGCTTCGATTCGCGTGATAAAATCGTGGCCCAGATTAAACTGCTGACGCCGCAAAAACTGGCCGATTTCTTCCATCAGGCGGTAGTCGAGCCGCAAGGCATGGCTATCCTGTCGCAGATTTCCGGCAGCCAGAATGGGAAAGCAGAATATGTACACCCTGAAGGCTGGAAAGTGTGGGAGAACGTCAGCGCGTTGCAGCAAACAATGCCCCTGATGAGTGAAAAGAATGAGTGATGTCGCCGAGACACTAGATCCTTTGCGCTTGCCCTTACAGGGTGAGCGCCTGATTGAAGCCTCTGCCGGCACAGGCAAAACCTTTACGATTGCGGCGCTCTATTTGCGCCTGTTACTTGGACTAGGCGGTTCCGCCGCCTTTCCCCGCCCGCTGACCGTTGAAGAACTGCTGGTGGTCACCTTTACCGAGGCTGCCACGGCAGAATTGCGTGGTCGTATCCGTAGCAATATCCATGAGTTGCGCATCGCCTGTCTGCGTGAAACCACCGACAATCCACTGTACGAACGTCTGCTGGAAGAGATCGACGATAAAGCGCAAGCCGCGCAGTGGTTGTTGTTAGCCGAACGGCAGATGGATGAAGCGGCAGTCTTTACTATTCACGGTTTTTGCCAGCGCATGCTCAACCTGAATGCCTTTGAATCCGGCATGCTGTTTGAGCAGCAGCTGATTGAAGATGAGTCTCTGCTACGTTACCAGGCCTGCGCCGATTTCTGGCGTCGCCACTGCTACCCGCTGCCGCGTGAAATAGCCCAGGTCGTCTTTGAAACCTGGAAAGGGCCGCAGGCGTTGCTGCGCGATATTAATCGTTATCTGCAAGGCGAAGCGCCGGTTATCAAAGCACCGCCGCCCGATGATGAAACGCTGGCTTCCCGCCACGCGCAAATTGTGGCGCGTATTGCTACGGTAAAACAGCAGTGGCGCGACGCAGTGGGTGAACTGGATGCGCTGATCGAATCTTCTGGTATTGATCGACGCAAGTTTAACCGTAGCAATCAGGCTAAATGGATCGACAAGATCAGCGCCTGGGCAGAAGAAGAGACCAACAGTTATCAGTTGCCGGAGTCGCTGGAAAAATTCTCCCAGCGTTTCTTAGAAGATCGCACGAAAGCCGGGGGGGAAACCCCGCGACATCCACTGTTTGAGGCGATCGATCAACTGCTTGCAGAACCATTGTCGATCCGCGATCTGGTGATCACCCGCGCATTGGCTGAGATCCGCGAAACAGTAGCGCGTGAAAAACGCCGCCGTGGCGAATTGGGTTTTGATGACATGTTAAGTCGGCTCGATTCCGCGCTGCGTAGCGAAAGCGGTGAGGTGTTGGCAGCGGCGATCCGTACGCGATTCCCGGTGGCAATGATCGATGAATTTCAGGATACCGACCCCCAGCAGTACCGAATTTTTCGCCGTATCTGGCACCATCAGCCGGAAACCGCATTGTTGCTGATTGGCGACCCGAAGCAGGCCATATATGCATTCCGGGGTGCGGATATCTTCACTTATATGAAGGCGCGTAGTGAAGTTCACGCCCACTACACTTTAGACACCAACTGGCGCTCCGCACCTGGAATGGTGAACAGTGTGAACAAGCTTTTCAGCCAGACTGATGACGCGTTCATGTTTCGCGAAATACCGTTTATTCCAGTGAAATCAGCCGGGAAAAATCAGGCGTTACGTTTTGTGTTTAAAGGTGAAACGCAGCCTGCGATGAAAATGTGGCTGATGGAAGGCGAAAGCTGCGGCGTTGGCGACTATCAAAGTACCATGGCGCAGGTATGTGCTGCGCAAATCCGCGACTGGCTACAAGCCGGACAGCGGGGCGAAGCGTTGCTGATGAACGGCGACGACGCGCGTCCGGTGCGTGCTTCGGACATCAGTGTGCTGGTGCGCAGCCGCCAGGAGGCCGCCCAGGTGCGCGACGCCTTAACGTTGCTGGAAATCCCTTCCGTTTACCTTTCGAACCGCGACAGTGTTTTTGAAACTCTGGAAGCGCAGGAAATGCTTTGGTTGTTGCAGGCGGTGATGACGCCCGAACGTGAGAACACCCTGCGTAGTGCGCTGGCAACGTCAATGATGGGGCTGAACGCGCTGGATATCGAAACGCTGAACAATGACGAACATGCGTGGGATGTGGTAGTCGAAGAGTTCGATGGTTATCGGCAAATCTGGCGCAAACGTGGCGTTATGCCGATGCTGCGGGCGCTGATGTCGGCGCGTAACATTGCTGAAAACTTGCTGGCAACGGCAGGCGGTGAGCGGCGTCTTACCGATATCTTGCATATCAGCGAACTGCTACAAGAAGCCGGAACGCAGCTGGAAAGTGAACATGCGCTGGTACGCTGGTTATCGCAACATATCCTCGAGCCAGACAGTAATGCCTCCAGCCAACAAATGCGTCTCGAAAGTGATAAACATCTGGTGCAGATTGTCACGATCCACAAATCGAAAGGGCTGGAATATCCATTGGTCTGGCTGCCGTTTATCACCAATTTCCGCGTCCAGGAGCAGGCGTTTTATCACGATCGCCACTCGTTTGAGGCAGTTCTGGATCTTAATGCTGCGCCAGAAAGCGTCGACCTCGCGGAGGCCGAACGTCTGGCGGAAGATCTGCGTTTGCTTTACGTGGCGCTGACACGTTCGGTTTGGCATTGCAGTCTCGGCGTTGCACCGCTGGTGCGCCGTCGTGGCGATAAAAAAGGTGACACCGACGTCCACCAAAGTGCGCTCGGGCGTTTGCTGCAAAAAGGGGAACCGCAAGATGCGGCAGGGCTTCGCACCTGTATTGAAGCGTTATGCGATGATGATATTGCCTGGCAAACGGCACAAACTGGTGATAACCAACCCTGGCAGGTTAATGATGTTTCTACAGCAGAGCTGAATGCGAAGACGTTACAACGATTGCCCGGCGATAACTGGCGCGTCACCAGCTACTCTGGTTTGCAACAGCGTGGTCACGGTATCGCCCAGGATTTGATGCCTCGGCTGGATGTCGATGCTGCAGGCGTTGCCAGCGTCGTTGAAGAACCGACGTTAACACCACATCAGTTTCCGCGCGGTGCGTCACCGGGGACGTTCTTGCACAGTTTGTTTGAAGACCTGGATTTTACCCAGCCGGTTGACCCGAACTGGGTGCGGGAAAAACTGGAACTCGGCGGCTTTGAATCGCAGTGGGAACCGGTATTGACCGAGTGGATCACGGCTGTCCTCCAGGCACCTCTCAATGAAACCGGCGTAAGCCTGAGTCAACTTTCCGCCCGCAATAAACAGGTGGAGATGGAGTTTTATCTGCCGATTAGTGAACCGCTTATCGCCAGTCAGCTTGATACGTTAATCCGCCAGTTTGACCCGCTATCCGCAGGCTGCCCGCCGCTGGAGTTCATGCAGGTACGTGGCATGTTAAAAGGCTTTATCGACCTGGTGTTCCGCCACGAAGGGCGTTATTACCTGCTCGACTATAAATCCAACTGGTTGGGTGAAGACAGTTCGGCTTACACCCAACAGGCTATGGCAGCGGCAATGCAGGCACACCGCTATGATCTGCAATATCAGCTTTATACCCTGGCGCTGCATCGTTATCTGCGCCATCGCATTGCTGATTACGACTATGAGCACCACTTTGGCGGCGTTATTTATCTGTTCCTGCGTGGCGTTGATAAAGAACATCCGCAACAGGGGATTTACACAACCCGACCCAACGCCGGGTTGATTGCCCTGATGGATGAGATGTTTGCCGGTATGACCCTGGAGGAGGCGTAATGAAATTGCAAAAGCAATTACTGGAAGCTGTGGAGCACAAACAGCTACGCCCGCTGGATGTGCAATTTGCCCTGACCGTGGCGGGAGATGAACATCCTGCCGTCACCCTCGCGGCGGCACTGTTAAGTCATGATGCCGGAGAGGGACACGTTTGTTTGCCGCTTTCACGACTGGAAAATAACGAGGCGTCGCATCCGCTGTTGGCGACCTGTGTCAGTGAAATCGGTGAGCTACAAAATTGGGAAGAATGCTTGCTGGCTTCTCAAGCGGTCAGCAGGGGAGATGAACCCACGCCGATGATCCTCTGTGGCGATCGTCTTTATTTGAATCGCATGTGGTGTAACGAGCGCACAGTGGCACGCTTTTTCAACGAAGTGAATCATGCCATTGAGGTTGATGAAGCTCTACTGGCGCAAACCCTGGACAAACTTTTTCCAGTAAGCGATGAAATTAACTGGCAAAAAGTTGCGGCGGCAGTGGCGCTGACGCGGCGGATCTCGGTGATTTCCGGCGGCCCTGGCACCGGTAAAACGACCACCGTAGCGAAGTTGCTGGCAGCGTTAATTCAAATGGCCGACGGCGAACGCTGCCGTATCCGTCTGGCTGCACCAACGGGTAAAGCTGCCGCGCGCTTAACCGAATCTCTCGGCAAGGCTTTGCGACAGTTACCGCTGACCGATGAACAAAAGAAACGCATTCCGGAAGATGCCAGCACTTTGCACCGATTGCTGGGCGCGCAGCCGGGTAGCCAGCGTTTACGTCATCATGCCGGTAACCCGCTGCATCTTGATGTGCTGGTGGTAGATGAAGCGTCAATGATCGATCTGCCTATGATGTCGAGACTGATCGACGCCTTGCCCGATCATGCGCGAGTGATCTTTCTCGGTGATCGTGATCAACTGGCCTCGGTTGAGGCTGGGGCTGTGCTGGGCGATATCTGCGCTTATGCCAACGCGGGCTTTACCGCCGAGCGTGCCAGGCAGCTAAGCCGCCTGACGGGGACTCACGTTCCGGCAGGAACCGGCACAGAAGCGGCATCTTTGCGCGACAGTCTCTGCCTGCTGCAAAAAAGCTATCGTTTCGGCAGCGATTCTGGCATTGGTCAGTTAGCTGCGGCGATCAACCGTGGTGATAAAACGGCAGTGAAAACCGTTTTTCAGCAGGATTTTACTGATATCGAAAAACGGCTTTTACAGAGCGGCGAAGATTATATTGCGATGCTTGAGGAAGCTCTTGCGGGTTACGGACGTTATCTGGATCTGCTGCAAGCGCGTGCCGAGCCGGATTTAATCATTCAGGCGTTCAATGAGTACCAGCTTTTGTGCGCCCTGCGGGAAGGGCCGTTTGGCGTGGCTGGACTGAATGAGCGAATTGAGCAGTTTATGCAACAGAAGCGCAAAATTCATCGTCATCCGCACTCTCGTTGGTACGAAGGTCGACCGGTGATGATTGCCCGTAATGACAGCGCGCTTGGGTTGTTTAATGGCGATATCGGTATTGCGCTGGATCGCGGGCAGGGGACGCGCGTCTGGTTTGCGATGCCGGACGGCAATATTAAGTCTGTGCAACCGAGTCGCTTGCCAGAGCACGAAACTACGTGGGCGATGACGGTACATAAATCGCAGGGATCGGAGTTCGACCATGCGGCGTTGATTTTGCCGAGCCAACGCACGCCGGTAGTAACGCGAGAGCTGGTTTATACCGCGGTGACCCGCGCGCGTCGCCGTCTGTCGCTGTATGCCGATGAGCGCATATTAAGTGCGGCAATCGCCACTCGTACTGAGCGGCGCAGTGGTCTGGCGGCGTTGTTTAGTTCACGGGAATAAACGTAATTGCCGGATGCGACGTACGAGTGTTACGCATGTCGCATCCGACGATTTTCATCGCTTACCCTAAATCCGCCATCAACACTTTGGATTTACGCTGGTAGTTGTACAACTGCTTTTTGCTCTCGGGCAGTAAATCAATATCCACTGGGGTAAATCCACGTTCCTGGAACCAGTGAATACTGCGCGTGGTCAGCACAAACAATTTGCTTAAGCCGCTCTGCTTCGCCTGAGCGGCAATGCGTTCCAGCAGAACTTCACCCCTTGATGAACTGCGGTAATCCGGGTGAACTGCCACACAGGCCATTTCCCCAATCTTCTCTTCCGGGAACGGATAGAGCGCGGCGCAGGCAATAGTCGTGTTATCGCGCTGAATAATGGTGAATTTGTCGATTTCCATCTCCAGCTGCTCGCGAGAACGGCGTACCAGAATACCTTGCTGCTCCAGTGGGCGAATCAACTCCAGAATACCGCCAATATCGTTGATTGTTGCGCGACGAATCTGCTCGGCGCTTTCCATCACAATCTGCGTACCGATACCGTCGCGTGAGAACAACTCTTGCAACAGCGCGCCATCTTCCTGATAACTGATTAAATGACAGCGACGCACGCCGCTGCGGCAGGCTTTCACTGCGCCACGCAAAAAGCGCACCGTACCGGAGTTGTAATCGCCTTTCTCTTCCTGGGCTTCTACCCGCGCTTGCGCTTCGTTAGGGAAAAGTTCGGAGACAATATCACCGTCGTCATTAGTGACGCCCTGGGAAGAGCAAAAACCAATCATCTTTTCAGCTTTCAGTTTGATGGCCAGTTGAGTGGCAATCTCTTCCGAGGTCAGGTTAAAGCTCTCTCCAGTGACTGAAACAGCGACCGGCCCCATTAGCACTATTGCACCGCTGTCCAGTTGACGATGGATCGCGTCTTCATCAATCCGCCGGATACGCCCGCTATGGCAGTAATCCACGCCGTCATCGACGCCCAGCGGCTGGGCAATAATAAAATTGCCACTGACGACGTTGATATGCGCGCCCTGCAGCGGCGTGTTATTGAGACTCATCGACAGGCGAGCAGTAATATCCAGTTGCAATGTTCCCGCAGCCTGCTTCACCAGTTCCAGTGTTTTGGCGTCGGTCACACGTATATTCTTGTGATACAGCGGTTCGTGGTGATGCGCAGCCAGATTTGCGTCGATCTGCGGACGTGCGCCATAGACCACCACCAGACGGATGCCGAGGCTGTGCAATAACCCGATATCATTAACGATACTGGAGAAATTCTCATGCTCAATGGCTTCACCGCCGAGCATGATGACAAACGTTTTTCCCCGGTGGGTATTGATATAGGGAACCGAATGGCGGAATCCCTCGACCAACTCGGTTTTACGTTCCTTTACCACGGCACACCTCTTTGCATGATTATTCGAAATTAGTGTATTTTTATTCTGTTTTTTCGCAGGGTGCAAGTGTAAATTTTATGCGAGAGCGACTTTTTTATCAGTAATGCCGTGAATATAAAAAGAATGTTTACCGTTTATTAGATGACAGATTATGCGTCTTTCGCTAAAGTTTCCGGTCAAATTAGTCGTTTACTTGTTACACAGCTTAGATTTCTTTTGCTCGGGAGAGGCATGTCAGGATCCAACACTGCAATCAGCCGTCGTCGTTTACTGCAAGGCGCGGGTGCCATGTGGCTATTGAGCGTAAGTCAGGTCAGTCTGGCTGCGGTCAGCCAGGTCGTGGCGGTGCGCGTCTGGCCTGCGTCCAGCTACACCCGTGTGACGGTAGAATCAAATCGTCAGCTGAAATATAAGCAGTTCGCGTTGAGTAACCCGGAACGCGTGGTGGTGGATATCGAAGATGTAAACCTGAACTCGGTACTCAAGGGGATGGCGGCACAAATTCGTGCAGACGACCCGTTCATCAAGTCGGCGCGCGTCGGGCAATTTGACCCGCAAACCGTACGGATGGTTTTTGAATTAAAGCAAAACGTAAAACCGCAGCTGTTTGCCCTTGCGCCGGTCGCCGGGTTTAAAGAGCGTCTGGTGATGGACCTCTATCCGGCCAATGCACAGGATATGCAGGACCCGCTGCTGGCGCTGCTGGAGGATTACAACAAAGGCGACCTCGAAAAGCAGGTGCCGCCAGCGCAAAGTGGTCCACAACCAGGTAAAGCAGGGCGCGATCGTCCGATTGTCATTATGCTTGACCCTGGCCACGGTGGCGAAGACTCCGGTGCGGTGGGGAAATACAAAACGCGCGAAAAAGACGTGGTATTGCAAATAGCTCGCCGTTTGCGCTCTCTGATCGAGAAAGAGGGCAATATGAAGGTGTACATGACGCGCAATGAAGACATCTTCATTCCGTTGCAAGTGCGCGTAGCAAAAGCCCAGAAACAGCGTGCTGACCTGTTTGTCTCTATCCATGCCGACGCCTTTACCAGTCGTCAGCCGAGCGGTTCCTCTGTGTTTGCGCTCTCAACCAAAGGTGCAACCAGTACTGCGGCAAAATATCTGGCACAAACCCAGAACGCCTCGGACTTGATTGGTGGCGTGAGCAAAAGCGGTGACCGCTATGTCGACCACACCATGTTCGATATGGTGCAGTCGCTGACCATTGCCGACAGCCTGAAGTTTGGTAAAGCGGTACTGAATAAGCTCGGTAAAATCAACAAGCTGCATAAAAATCAAGTTGAACAGGCCGGGTTTGCCGTACTAAAGGCACCAGATATTCCCTCCATTCTGGTCGAAACGGCGTTTATCAGTAACGTTGAGGAAGAGCGTAAACTGAAAACGGCGACTTTCCAGCAGGAAGTTGCGGAGTCTATTCTTGCGGGAATTAAAGCGTATTTTGCCGATGGGGCGACGCTGGCGAGAAGGGGATGATAAAAAGGCGCTGAATGGCGCTTTTTTTATGGGAGAGCAGAAACAAAAAAACACCCGTTAGGGTGTTCAATAATTGGTTGCGGGGGCCACAGTCAAGAGGTTAATCTAACCTTTTGAAACTTAAGGCATTCACTGTTCCCGAACCCAAGCTATCTACCGAATTATACACTCATTATCTGATGTGAATCAACGAGTATATTCGAACCAGCTATACTCAAGGCGCTGGTTATTCATGATTAAAAGTTAGAAAAGTAGGCAGTTTGCTTGACTCACTGAGAACAGTCTACCAGATGTGCCGGTTCGCGCATAGCGGCTTTATTGAAGGCATTGAGAGCACATGAGCGCCTACATCTTTAGCCAGTGATACAATCTGCTGATAGATACGTTCAGGTCATCGGCAATATCCTGGACTTTTTCCCCGACGACCTTCCTGTTTTTCATTCGCCTTATAGCTTCTGTTTTCAACTCCACAGAGACACTTTTTATGCTGGGAGATCTTTCCCATACCCTGTTTTTAAGGATATCTCGTCGGGCATATTGTTTCTTCAATATAGAACCGGAGCGATTACGCCAGTCAGGATCTGACTTTAGTTGCCTTCCCTTTATTCTCATCATGGCTATTTGTTCTGCGGGATCCAGCTTTCCCTTTGCTATTCTCGCCTTCATATATTCACTTTGTTTCTCCAGATATGAAATCCCTGCCAGTGCGATGTGCTTCGGTATGTTCCATTTTACACGATATTCGTCAGCGCGTATTCCATGCACAAACCAGATATGGCGCGGTAAAAAAATGAGCAACTTGCCACACTCCAGACAGGGTATTTTTTCCCGCTTATGATATGCCAGAACCTCTTCACGCGTTTCGAATGGCCTGTTCCTCTCTTTTTTGTACACAAAGACTCCTTTTAAAAAATGGCAAGGTCACATATCCCTTATTGGTGCATAAATCCCCCGACGTTTACTGACTTTGTTCCACCTTCGTATCCAGTAAAATTACATAGCGATTCAGCAACTGATTTAACCGGGTATCAATTTGCGTCAACAGCGTCGGCGAAACCTCTCCGGTCTGTTTTTGCTCTTCCAGTTGCCGAAGCAGTTCTTCCAGCGGCGGCTCCTTTAACGACTGCCGGATGCCGTACACCGCCGTTTTTAGTTCCGAACCGGTCAGATATCTCCCCTTACGCTCATCCAGTGCATCCAGCTGCGCCGACAGGCGCTGTAGCTGGCTCTGCGCCTGTGCGTAGCCATTCAATGCCTCTGTGGACAGGGCGCTCAGCTCCCGCTGTTTACGCCACTGCGCGTTCAGCGCTCTGACCTGAGGATTATCCGGCCACAGGGCATCAAGCTGGCGTAGCTGGCGATATCCCTGCTCCAGTGGCCAGCGGGCAGGCAATTTGTTTAACTGCTCCAGTTGCATCTGACTTGCCGCAATTGTTCTGTCCTGAGCCAGCAGCGCCTTATCCTTTACATCCAGCTTTGCCAGCTCGCCGCTCTCCAGCGACTGCGGTAATGGCATGACAGACAGTTGTATTCGCTGGATTAGTGCGTCCGGCTGATTAAGCTGCGACCAGCCCCATAATCCTGTTCCGCCGAGACAGGCCATCACAACCATTCCGGCCATAAATATCGGCCATGTCCGCTGCCGGGAGATTTCAGGGGATGGCGCGGATGGACTGGCATCCTTATCGTTTTGCTGAGCGGGTCTGGTTGCAAAAACCGGCTGTGGACTTTCTTCTGACTTTTCTGGTTGCTTCATTTCCCGGCGGGGTAATTCAGGGGGAGTGATAGTGGTTTCCGCTCCCTGTGGTGCCAGCCGCTCCAGACGTAGCGCCGTATTACGAAACTGCCCGGCCAGCACATCCAGTTTCGTCATATGCCACAGTTCACACTGTTGCAGCGTGGTTTCGATGGCGGAAAGATGCTGTACACAACGGTAAATCTGCGGCAGATCCTGATACTGAATATCCAGCGTTCTCAGTGCCTGCTGCATTTTTTCTGTGACCCAACTGAGCAGTGATATTCTGGAATGTACCTGTACCGGCCAGAAGTCAGCCCAGCGCTGGAGCAGTATGTCCAGTGAACCGAGTCCGTCTGCCATCCCTGCCAGCCCCTGCCGTCTGGTTATCGCCAGTACGTAACAGACCTGCGTCTGTAATTCCACGCCATTTTGCCGGAACAGCGCGAGGCTGAGTTTTTCCACCCGACGCCAGTCCACATCAGGTCGGGCCGGGTGAGTCAGTTTACTCATTTCAGCCTGTAGTTCACCGGATTCCTTATAAGTACAGGGATCGCCGCCCATGACGAACTGGCTGATAAAATTCGCGTTACTTGCCATCAGTACGCCCGCTCCTGCTGTTTGAGATGACGCAGAACAATTCGTCCTTCCGGAGAAAACACGCCATCAAAGCGTATCCAGCCGGTATCGGGAAGCTGCGCGTGGATCAGGTAATTAAGATACCCCGGACGGGGCTGGGGGAGTAACTCCACCTGTATCTGACTCAGGCGTGGTTCATAACGCAGCAGCGTTTCTTCAATCTGACGCATCAGGCCATGAATACCCGCAACCATACCCTGATGGATCAGACTGAGATCCGGCAGACCGTAATCCGGCAAATGCGCCAGTGTGCCTGCCCGACAGTTGATAATGCGTTGCATATTGTCCATCACGGAAAGGATAAGCTGATCCCGCTCGCTGACCTGTTCCAGTGGTAACTCGCCGCTGAAACTGAACGTCAGCATTTCATATAAGGAAGGTGTCGACATCGGTTATTTATCCTTGAGAGGCAGCAGTCGCAGGTCGCTTCTCATCAGTTCAATCGAGCGCGGCTTGTCGGCCTCCAGTTCGTCCCTTTTGATCACCAGACGCCAGCTGTCGCTTTTTTCATCAGGGTGATAAAACTGCCCAATAATGGCGACAAACTGCGTCTCTTTATCCAGCGGCACATTCAGGGATGCCGTGCCTTCCGGTTTTACCCAGACGGTGTGTTTTGCCAGTACGTCCTTCTCCAGCGTCTTCTCTTCCTGCATAAACAGGGTGTCATAATCCGCCTTGTCAAAATCTTCGCGGGTTTTCAGTTGCCAGACATGCACCATCGTGGAAAGCGGCGTATCTTCCGCATCCGTATTCAGGGCACTTCGGGAGAAGAAATCGAGATGCAGTATTTTGATTTGCTTGTAGAAAACGGCTGAGGCCACGCTTTTCGATTCATCTACCACTTTCTGAATCAGCCCGCAGCCGCTCAGAACAACCGTCAGTTGATTAAGAGCGGCAACAATGTTCGCAAAATCCTCTTTTGCCACTTCCGGGTAGCGGGCAAGGCTGTCGAGCATCTTTTCCCCTGCCAGCCACTCCAGCGCCATTTTCCGGCTGGCCGGTCGCGAGGGCAGCAGTTGCGTACCGAAGCGTTCCACCAGTCCGGCCAGCAGCGCCAGCCCCTCAGCCAGTCCGCGCTCACCGTCGCGGTGCAGTCGCGCCCAGATGTAGTAAGTGGCGATGCGCACGTCTTTTGCCTGCGTCAGCAGCAGGGATTCGGCAAGCTGGCAGATGAGGTCCGTATCCGCGCCGGAAAGTTTGTTCATCTCGTCGCGGATACGCAGGAAATCGTCGTGGTAGCCGGGGTCTTCCCCGACCGGCGTATTTGCCGTCACCGGCAGCAGCCATGTCTGCCACAGCGCTGCCTGTGTTCGCGCCACATCCAGTGCATCCCGGTCGACAAAACAGCTACGGGTCAGCTTTTGCAACAGTTCACTCATCGGCGTCTTCCCCGTATTCTTCCGCATCTTTCATACTCCTGCCGGTCAGAAATACCTGTCCCGGCAGGCGGAAGTTTTTCAGTTCCAGCAGCGCCAGCGGCCCTTTACCCTGTTCAACCCGCAGCAGGTAATTCAGCGGCAGGCCGTCCTGCGCTTTCCACACCACTTTAAAGGTGCTGCTGTCCACCGGTGTCACCTGCGCCTGTTCCAGCAGGCGAATAAGGCTCCAGCTCCCCCGGTAATCCGCCAGTATGCGTTCCATCGCCTGCGTACTGGTCCAGCTCAGCGATGCGCCGGGTTGCCACTGTTCATCCGGCCAGTTGAAACGCTGCCAGCGTTCTTTCTGGTTGAAATACTCCAGTTCCTGCCCGTCAATCACCAGATGTGTCTTCATCACGTCTCGGGCCGGTTTTGCCCGCAGTTCAAAATGTATTCCGGCATCGCCGCTGGCAAAGGCGGTGTCAGCCACGTCGCGCAGGCGGTTCAGGGCGCGGATAAAGTCCGGGTTGACCGTCAGCCCCTGCGTGTTCATGGCGTCCGCCACCCAGTAGCGGCCTTCACGTTTCAGAACGCCGGAAAGGTTGGCGGCAATAAACTGGTTGATGCGCCCGTCATCGCGCAGATACTGCGCCAGCAGGGGGAGGGAGGCATCGTTCTGGGAGGCTTTGAACGGGTAGCGACCAGCGAAGTCCTGATTCCAGTGGCTGACAATCGCCCGCTGCCACTGGCGGTTCAGGCTGTCCGCCGCAGGCGTCAGCACCTGCCGCCACGACTGCTCCACCGGGCGGACGAACAGCGCCTGACCGAAGCCACTCCATTCCTCGCCCAGACTGGCGGCGATTAACCGTCCGTAGTCGCGGGTGTCGGTGAGGTCAACGGTTTTGCCCTGCAGTACCGTCTGTGCCAGCTGTTGCGTCATTTCCTGCGGGTCGGGGGCGTTGGTCACCTGTTGCAGTTTGAGGCGTACGCGGGTGACGCGGGTCAGATACGTTTGCAGGCTGAGTTGCGTATCACCACCACCGCCTCCGGCCTTATCGCCCAGCAACCGCAGCAGCGGAGCAAAGGTTTTATCCAGCGGCCCGACAGGCACATCGACTTCACGGGATTGCTGCGGCGTTTTCTCCTTGCCGTTAAACAGTTCCTGTGCCGATTTCGCCAGCGAGTCTGACAGGCCACGGTTTTCCCTGCCTGCCGCCGCCTGCCACGCGAGGGTATCGGTCAGCGCAATCAGTGGCGACTGACGGGCATCGGCCATCAGTGTCAGCTGGTCGAGAATGCCGGAGAGCGAGTCTTCCTTTTTCCAGCGAATGCTGTTGAGAAACGCCAGCCAGCTTCCGGCAAAGTCGGTAAAGTAGCGTGAGGTGAGACGGTTACGCAGCGTATCCGGCGAGATATCCGCAGAGGTATCCTGCTGGCGGTCGCTGAGTACCCAGTCGATTTCCTCGCGCCGCGCCGTCACCACCTGCTCGATGGCTTCCCTGACCTGTCCTTCCCACGCCTGACGGGTGAACATCCCCGGCACCGTCTGTTCCGTACTGAAAAGAGATTCGGTGAGGGTATCCCCGGTCATGTCCGCCAGCGTCATATCGGCGTAGTTGCGGGACACCTGTTGCAGCACGT
>OGZC01001161.1_pt1 | contig 14463 bp, 15 predicted proteins | sample 1576751 | NCBI WGS metagenome assembly OGZC01 (sample SAMEA3541486, study PRJEB24748) | human gut metagenome | biome: human gut; feature: human-associated habitat; material: faeces | place: China | collected 2012
ATCGTTGGAAAGGCCACGACCCCCATCGCCATGTCGGCCTGTGATTGGAGGGGGATGGAAGCCCCTGCCCGTACCGCCGGCGTGGATTATTTTATCAACAAGCCCGAATTGCGGGAGCATCTGCGTGATATGCTTTTGGTGGTGACCCATCACAGGCACGCCTTTGATGTTCCGGCCATGCCGGAGGAAGTCCGTTTTAACCGTGAAAAGATCCTGATTGCCGAAGATAACGATCTGAATGCCGAGATCCTCAAAACGCTTCTGGAGTCAAGGAATCTCTCCGTCGTCTGGGCCGAGAACGGCAAGGTTGCGGTGGAGCGCTTTGCGGAATCCGAACCGGGGGAATACGCCGCTATCCTGATGGATGTCCGTATGCCGGTCATGGACGGCCTTGAAGCCACACGGCACATACGCGGCATGACAAGGGAAGACGCGCGGCGTATTCCGATTTTCGCACTCTCCGCGAACGCCTTTGCGGACGACATCCAGCGATCCCTGCAGTGCGGCATGAACACGCATTTTAACAAGCCTGTGGATATGGATTCCATTTGCGCGGCACTGCACTACTGGCTGGAACATGATAAAGGAAACCGGCCGTGATGTGGCGGTATTGCTCCGTCAATGCCTGCGGCATCCGGAATGGGATTGAAAAAAGAGTTGTGGAATGAGGCCGCAACTCTTTTTTATTTGTGGAGATAGAGAACAGCGGAAGAGGAGGAGCTAGGGGCAGGACTCCTTAATTAAGATAAAAGATAACGGTAACAGCAAGGCAGATAGCTGAGAAAAAGGTATGGGCACAGCGGTCATACCGGGTCGCGATACGTCGCCAGTCCTTCAGCTTGCTGAATGTATTTTCAATAAGATACCGTTGATTATACAGCGTGTTGTCAAAGGGAAATGCTTCATTTCCAGTTTTTCGGGGTGGCATGCAGACCGTCATCCCTCTGGCTTTCAAAGATTCAAGCAACCACGTTGCGTCGTAGCCTCCGTCTGCCAAAAACGTACTGTTATCGGGGAGGAAATGCTGGAGGATGGCTGCACCCTTGTCGTCGCTGACCTGTCCTTCAGTCAGCAAAAGCAGGACAGGACGCCCATGCCCGTCACAAACAATATGGAATTTGGAATTCAGGCCAACTTTTGTTCGTTCTATAAGACGTGGAGAATCCCCTTTTTGAGCAGGCTTGCCGCCGTGCGGTGAGCCTTGAGATGGATGGAGCGATCATCAGGGAGCCATCAAAAGGTGTTTTATTTGTCAACTCAATGAAAATTTTATTGAAAACACCGATCCTGCTCCACCTGACAAAGCGATTGTACGCGTTTTGTGGGGGCCGTATTCATCAGGTGCATCCTGCCACTGAAGTCCGTGCTTGATGACGTAGATAATGCCGCTGGCGACACGCCTGTCATCCACACGGGGAGCACCGTGAGAACGGGGAAAGAACGGTTTGATAAGCTCCAACTGACTTTCGGAAAGATGAAATAGGGTACGCATGGGACACCTCCGTGCCTTCTGCTCCTTCCCTTGAAAATAACGAGTCCTGACCCTAGGTCTTTTATTAAGTACACTTGAGCGTTTTTTCATCTCTCTACACCAGCACTCTTGCGCTGGGTCAAAATTTTTGCCGAAAAATATATGAAAAACTCTATCCCTGAAAGGTTATCGTTGAGATTGATAAAATATAGCAGTATCTCAAATCAAAAAAATAAACTTTGGATATGGAAAACCTACTGTTGTGATACTAGAGGTGTAGAGGACGTGATCAAAAAATCTTACATCGAATAATGGATTTTTACGCAAATAAATGGATATGTGATTTTACTGTGCAGACAATTGGAAAACATATCTATTCTAGATATTAGGAAATAATTTACTGAAAAGAAAATCCGAGACTGTACATGTTGAAAGAAATAATTGTCGGCGGAGACACTGTTTGCATGGTTCAAAAATAAGCTTGTAGTTGTTTCAAAAAGTCTGAAAAAGGTTGATGTTATGATGATTTGTTTGCTAATTCCTATGTAAATAGGAGCATAGAAGAATTAAAACATTATATTATTAATACTTTTCTCAAAATATTACTGTGGCATTAACTGCCAGTTCTTAGTTGAAATATTCCGGCAAAACATCATAAGGCTTCCCATCCATTTTTATTTTTCCATGTTCGAGCCAAATAATTCTATTGCATATTTTATATAAGAGATCTTTTGAATGGCTAGCAATTATAAGTAGTTGTGCATTGTTTACCAGATCGGTCATGCGATTTTCGGCCTTATCCTTGAAAGATTCATCTCCTACAGAGAGCCATTCATCCATGATGAGGATATCAGGACGAATCATAGTAGAGACTGCGAAAGCCAAACGCATCTGCATCCCTGTTGAATAGGTTCTGATCGGCAAGTCGATAAAACTGCCCAGCTCGCAAAGTTCAATAATATTTTCAATCTGTTCTTCAATTTCTTGCCGTTGTACGCCTAAGAGACTTCCACGGATAAAAATGTTTTCCCTCCCTGTCGCTTCCTGATCAATGCCAAGCGAAATATCAATGAGAGATCCTATTGAGCCTCTAATCTGAACAGTACCAGAACATGGAACATATACCTTACCGAGCACACGCAATAACGTACTTTTTCCCGCGCCATTGTGTCCAACAAGGCCCAATCTATCTCCATCTCTCAACGTAAAAGAGATTCCATCCAAAGCACGAATGTTGATATTCTGGTCTAAAATATCAACCTTTCCCCCAACTGTAGATTGTAAAATAGTATTTTTTAATGACCGTGTATTGGCATTATAGATAGGGAAGTCCACAATGACATTTTTAAGCTCGATATTTACCATGACAGATCCTCAGCTAAAGCCAATAGGCTATCCGATCACGATAGCGTCCTAAAAATATTGTAGTACCAATCCATCCAGCAATGGCCATAATACAACAGATGAGATAATTTTCCAGTCCTGGTATGATCCCCAATATTGGATCGCGGACAACGCTGATCAAATGGTGAAAAGGATTCATATCAAGAAGGAGCCGTCCTACTCTTTGGGGCATAAGTTCTGGCATCCACATAATTGGAGTCACATAAAAAAATATTTGCAGGACACTTGTAATCAATTGGGGGAAATCTCGAAATCGAGTGCAAAAAATTGCAGAAACCATACCCATCCAAGATACATTGACTGTTAACAACAGGAAACCGGGAACAGCCAGAACGGCCTTCCAACTTAAGGAATACCACATCACAATAAAGACAAAAGGAATGATTACAGCGTTGTGCAGTAAAAAAAGAAACGAAGTCCATACGCGACAAAAAAAATAAAAAGCAATAGGCAATTCAAGTTGAGTTATCATTCCCGTAGAGGATATGAAAGACGTACTACCTTCAGAAATAATAGCAGTGATATAGTTCCACAAAATAATACCTATAGCAAGAAAAGGAAAAAATTTATGAATGGAAGCGTCAAAAAGCTGCCCAAAAATAAGACCTAAGGTTAAAATTTGTATTCCCATACTTATCGTTATCCAGAATGGTCCAAGCTTGGAACGTCTGTACCTCAAGACCATATATTGTCGTCCAAGCATGCGAATCAGATCATACTTGCGAAAAGAGTTTATGATATCAATAATCCCATATCGTAATATACTCATCTGTAACTCTCACTACCTTCCCATGATTTCCAAGTATAGCACTTGGAAAGATAAGGGGTTTCATTTGCTTTTAAAATCGTAGGAAAGGAGGACTCCCGGCTATAATGAGCTGAATAGAATGGATCCCATATAAGCTGTTCTCCCCATCGCCCAATCATCGTAGAAATTTCTCGTTGAAATCTAGCCTGTTTTTCAGGGGTATCTTCGCATCCCCTTGATATTGATTCTAGGTGATATAGTTCCACATCCCCTATATAGGTGTTGTGATACCCACCTTCGTGGAGTTTTAGACAGAAATCCACATCGTTAAAAGCCACTTTCAATGCGGCTTCATCAAATCCTCCAAAAAGGAAGAAAAGTTCTTTGCGCACTATTAAACACGCTCCCGTGACGGCAGTACACCAGCGTGGCAGCTGAAATTGATAAAAAAAGTCAGTAGTATCACGAGAAAGTTTTTGGCCTATATGAGCAGCAATGCCCCCCATACCGCGTACCACACCTCCATGCTGAATAGTTCCATTAGGGTACAGAAGCTTTGGCCCTACGGCACCGGTTTCAGGTTGGATAGCATAGGCAACAAGGCGCTGTAACCAGTCAGGATGAATGACTTTAATATTATTATTGAGAAATGCGAGAATTTCTCCATGAGCCTCCCGTGCGGCCATATTGTTTATTTCACTATAATTAAAAGGCTTATCCCAGTGGATAACATGCACCTTAGGATGGTTTTTAAATGACTTGTATAATGAAATAGCGTCCTGTTCAATACTACCATTGTCTACAAGAATAACCTCAATGGGAGCATAATCTGTATGGTACAGTAAACCGTTAAGACATATCTGGGTAAGCTCCGCATGATTTCGTGCAGGAATAACGCAGGTAACGAGTGGAAGCTTTTTGAGTGTGTAGTTGATCTTATTAAAACCAAAACAGCCACTAGTAACAGTTGCATTACATTTTTTGGTTTCAAGGTAGTCAGCTACAGCCTGTCTGCGCGCCTTTTTGCACTGTTCCAATGCTCTGTCAGAAAAACTTCCAGAACCGGGAAACTGTCGCCAGTGATATAAAATGCGTGGAATATGGCGAATTTGGGAAGGTCGAATTTTAAGTACACAGCGCAAAGTAAGGTCATGATCCTGAGATCCCTCATATCCTAAACGAAAACCACCAATCTCGCGTAAAAGGGATGTTCGATATATACTTAGATGATTAAGATAATTTGAGGCTAAAAAAAGAGGTTCATTCCAATCCGGTTTAAAATGAGGATTATAACGTTTATCTTGCGGAGATAAAAGATCTTCATCAGAATATATCAACATTGCATCAGGATGCTGAGTTATTTCCATAGCGACAAAGTATAAGGCAACTTCTGGAAGAATATCGTCATGATCCATAAGTGCGGTGTATGTCCCCGTACATAAGCCCAAGGCACTATTTGATGCAGCACAGATATGGCCGTTTTCCTTACGAAAAATGACATGGATTCTGGAATCTGCACGACAGTAATCTTCAAGAATCGTTTGGATCTGAGCGTTAGGTGATGCGTCATCAGCTATGCACAGTTCCCAGTAAGGGTATATCTGGTTTTGTACTGAATCGAGCGCTTGCCGCAATAAATGCGGGTCTGGATTATATACAGGCATAAGAATTGAAATGAGCGGAGGAGACTGTAATCCCTGAATTTGCTTCCTGATAGCGGACATATCCTGTGGGGTCAGCTTCTCAAATCTTTCTTGCCATTCGAAGTATCCCGTTCCTATCCTGCTTTTCCATGACTCCCGAAGAATGGTTTTTATTGATAGTCCTTCTCTGTACCTCCTGAAAACAAGATTCCAACAGGCTACAATCCCACCTTTGTTTCGAATAGCACAACAGATATTCCATATAGGATTAATCCAGCATTTTTTTAATACTGATATGATGGAATGAATCATAAATGTATTTTACCTCTCACAACAATATTAAAGCTTGATCGTCTTCAAAACAATAATATATATCCTGTATATATTATATTGAATCATATATCAAATTAATGAATGATATAAACTGATAGTATGGTAAACTGCTAAAAGCATATATTCTTATTTTATTCTGATTTAATAAATTCACCATTCAATATAGTGAACACTTCAGCGATATCTTGATATGACGCCCAATAGCCAAGTGTATCTCTTATAAGTTCATATTTCATAATGAGTTTTATATCATCGGATACAGCGAGAGGTTTTATCTTTTGCTCATATACTTTTTTTATTTTAGACTCAGCTTCTGTAAGAGCTATACATTGTGTAATATAAAACCCTCCTATGGTTTTATATAAAAATACAACTTCCTTTCCGTATTTTTCTTTTATATAGTATGAAATTGCACTTTTCAATGCATAGTGAGCATCAAAATACAATCCACTATGTGTAATAATTCTTATATTTTTTTTCCTATTACTTAAATCATTCCATATACTGTTAATATTTATATTGTTATTCTTTAAAATTTTAAGACTAGATGGATGATTTGAAACAGGCGTCATAGAAATGATATTTTTCAATATATTCTTTCCAAAGGGATGGCATGCATGTTCAACAAGAACGAAATCTGTTATGTAAAATTCGTTTTGTGGAAGATGTTGCACCTCATTCTGCATTTGTTTATATATTTTATATTGGTATCTTGTAGATATCGCCTGATTATGCATGATTGTGTATGAAAAAAATATTCCCATTACAAGACATAAAATACCTACCACTGTATATATTTTATTTTTAAATTTAATAAAATTACAACATTTAAACTTAATTAATAGAACTATGATAGTGATAAAGGCAAAATTATACCACAATCTATACGGAAGGGCTCTAAATTCTACATTTAAAGCTATAACCAATATAAAAAATACAACACCAGCGTAAATATTATATTTAAACGTTCTGTTTGATAGACAAAAAATTAAAACATAAATAAAAATAAAATACTTAAAAACATCTCTAAAATCTTTTATCCTAAAACCGGCATATAAAGAATTTGAAGCTTGAACTTTATCAGAAATAGCATTTACTGCTTTATTTAAGTTGTTAGAGTTATATATTTTTTTATCACCAATGAAATAAGATGTTAAAAGCATCCTATAGTCACCTGAAGAAAAAAATATTTCTTCATTATCAATATCATTTAAAGCCCCTACAACATTTTTCCAAGGAGCATTGATATTGTCCCAGATATTGGTTTTATCAGCAATCTCTACTCGTGCGTTATTTGCTTTCCTCATTTCATCCCACTCGGGATGATGACTAACTATATATCCATCCCAAAGGTAAGCGCCAATAATTGTCAAAAGCGCACAACCAACGACGCTGCACTTTTTTAGATGTTTTCTCCACTCTTTATACGGCCACCAAGGTATAAGAAGAACACCTGTAAAAAAGCCTACAATCATACAGCACTCAAAACGGATGAGTGATGAAAAAAGTAGCGCAATGACACAGTAAACTGCACAGGCAAACTGCGCCTTCTTCCCCGTGAAGTATTCGCTCACCCACATGTAAAAAGAGAGTACACCAGACATCGCCAGTAGCCCTGACGTCATGGTGAATTGAGGAGAAATGAAAGGAGTAGCACCGACAAATGTTATAATAACCAGTTTCAATATTTTAGAGAACAAGCTCTCTCGCTCAAAATCTTTGCATACTGACATAGCAAGTACAAAAAGAGAGACGCTGGCAAAGAGATAGGTAAATATATCATACCAATAGCCATTTCGATATACTGTGTAAAAAAATTTGAGGATTTTTCCATATAGAACATTCATATATAATGTAAACTCAGATGGCTCGGAAATGCTGCCACCAATACTCCCCTCAAGAAGTATCCGCATATCCATATCATCACATGTCTGGTACATGGCATGATAATGTATAGCCATATACCAACATGCAAGAACAGGAATAAAAGAAAAAATAGCTCTATTACTGAATGGATTGTACGTTGTCAAAAATGATATTTTTTTATTTTGTTCTGCACAAATCATACAATTATCCTCGGCTTGCTATGGTGACGCCCAGCATAATAAAAAGAACGCCGACAATTTTATACATGTTCATACTTTCCCCAAACAAAAAAGCCGAGAACAAAAGAACAAGAACAAAACCAAGGCTTGTAAACGGATAGGCAAAACTGATATCGAGTTTCGACATCGTTGCCATCCAAAAAAGTCCGGAAAGAAACGTCGCTACAAGCCCTGAAAAAACTCCAGGGTCAAAGATGATAATTAAAAGAAGCAGAAATTTATCCCATAATCCTTCAGGCAAATGTATATCACAAAAACGGGAGGACATCCGCCATTTAATCATGAGCTGTGAATACACTGAGAGTACGATTGTTGCTGTCAAAAAAACGTAAGGAAGTATGGTCTTAGGAAACACTTTTTTCCTCAAAATTAACGGTTTTACCTATGACATAAAGAGGGCGCCCCTTAACTTCCTCAAAAATATTGGCAAGATACAGGCTCATAACGGCAAGTGTAAGAAAAATCATGCCACCCATTAACGTAATGGTAAACATAATGCCCGCATAACCGTTTACATCATATTCACCGGAAATCTTGTTATAAAGAATCATGCCGGCAAACAGAAACGATGCCAGAAAACTGCAGACAGAAAAAAGAGCGCTGATAAAGAGAGGGCGTGCCGACTGCTGTAACAATATGGAAAAAGCCAGTCTGATTGATTTTAAAAATGTATAGGAAGAAGATCCTTCAAAACGCTCATCTCCCTCAATGGGAAGATACGCAAGCTCAAAGCCACAGTACTGTATAATGGAACCATAGCAACGATGATGTTCCCGCAGTTTTCGATACGCTAAAACTACTCTATGCGTGATAATGGAAAAATTTCCTGTCCCCTTCTCTCCATGGTAAATCCTGTTAGTGAGTTTACGCATAACGGTATTGAATACATGAGACTCGGCCTTCTTAAGAAAACAGTCCTTCCTGTGTTCACGAATGGCAAAAATGGCTTCCTTACCTGAACGTTGCAGTTCTTCTAGCAGCAAGGCAATCTTATGAGGAGGATCCTGTAGATCACAATCCATGACTACCACATATTCACCTTCCGCGTAGTCAAGTCCAGCGGATATGGCTATATGCTGACCGAAATTACGTGCCAGTTCCATGAATTTTACACGGGGATCCTTTGCAGCTATCTCCGCTATTTTTTCTCCGCTTCCATAGGGGCAAGCGTCGTTCACCATGATAATCTCAAAATCATCGGTAATCGCTTCAAGGTGTTCCACCAGTCGATGATGGAGTTCCTCAACGATATTGACGGCGTTATATACAGGAGTGACAACAGAAATATAGGGCATCAGTTCGCCTTCACAATTCTTGAAAGTTCGCGCACAAGATCATGCCCATCCCAGAATACACCAATATCCATGGCCTTTCCTACAGGCACGATACGGTCGATGCCACGCAAGCGTGCCGCTACGACGGCCTCACAAAAAGCCTCTTTATCGACACCGAAGCATGTAACGGTTTGAAATTTTTCTGTGACAACAGAAAAAAGCTCTTCCCAATTCTTAAGGGAATACTCATAGAAAAAGCCTCCATGCCCGCGATGCTCCATAAGATCTGAAGTCAAAGTTTTTAGTTCTACACGATAGATGAGATTAGTTTTGCGAGTGGCAGACTTGAGCGCCGGATTGGAGATAGCCTCTTCACACAGCGCAGTGTACTTATCTACAGCCACGGCGTCCTGAAGGATATATTTTTTCCTAGCATAAGAATCCACGGCATTCCAGAAACGTTCACGCCCTGCTTCATCATCGTGCTGCCAAAGCAACACTTGAGGAGAAGAACAGGCGTTTTGATCCATGAGAAAGGTGTCATTGTAAAAATTCTCCACCAGTCTTTGAAGCTGAGTATCTTTAGCTTTCAGCACGGCCTTGCCATCCAGCAAAGCCAGTGAATACCTGTCGGCAAAGGCCACGTCCACGCACCGAGGAGACGCGGGCAGAGCCTTTACCATGGCAATGGTATTATCACCGCCCCAGATCATGCGAACATCAGCTCGGGCACAGAAAGCTGCCGTGATTTCATTATTGCGGGGATAGCGTACGAATGCCGTACGCTTTTCCACCTCAGGATATTTCCTTATGACACGACCAATGATAGTACACATCTTCCACAGTGTGCCAGATGTAGAAGGGCGTCTGCGGAAAGTCTTTGCTGGGCAGCCGCACAATATTTGCATTACCCGCCAATAGAGCAAAAAGATAGGAAAAAGCAAAATTTATCGGAATGTTGGAGGGAGCAATATGAAAACAGACTCCTCGTCCGAGTCGATTAGAAATCTTGTCGAACTCATGCGCCATCTTTTGAAGGCTGGCCCTGCGTCCCCAGAAGGCCAAAGCCGCAAGATCGGGCATGGCACGCGACGCCGGGGATTTCAGCAGCTCCGAAGACAATTCCGCAATAAAGGCACAAACGTCGGTATCAAATACGCGCAGCGGCGTATCGACTACGTTTTCACTGCCAAGGGGATAATCAACGCCGTTCATAAGTATCACTGCATCCTCTCAGCTCCGCACTCCTGATGCGGCCATGGATCTTGAAATATTTTCCGAGCCTGCCGCAGGGGCAGTCATCAACACCAAGCACTTCTCCCTCATCCTCAGTGAGCAACACATGTCCCGGATAACTCGTAGGCAAAACGGAAAGCAGCTCAATAAGCCCCCGTTCTCCTTGTCCAGCTACGGAAAAATCAGAAGAGCGGCGGATAATAACATCAGAGTAGTTGGAACAGTGCATATGTCCATGCTCACATTCCACAAACCCCGACCCGAGCTGTTCCGCCATACCGTAGTAATTATAAACTCTCACATTACCGAGCACGCCCTGCACGCGGCGGTTGAACTCCGGAGCGCCCACGGCCTGATCCTTAAGTTTTTTCCAGCCTCCTATATGAAAAAGAATCGCATTTTTCATATGGAACTTACGACCGCTATTCTCTAGGGCACGTACCACGAACTGCCATATCATATAGGTATAGCCAAACATGAGAATGGTATCAGCGGCATGTTTCTCACAAAATTCCGTGACTTTCTCGATGTCGATATCCATATCGGCGTTAAGAGCGTAGGTAATGTTACGTCCAAAAAGAGAAAAACCGATGATGCCTGCACCACGCGCCGAATACATAGAACGATCCTTCTTGATCATTTCCGTATCCAGTAAAAGTAAGGGCAAACGCTGCTTACCTATAAAGGAAGAAATTATCTCATTCAACGTTTTGCTCTGACTGCGTACGTTATCGGCATCAAGAAAAATTTTGGACACAGCCTGACCGGATGTACCAGAAGATGTGAGGGTCTTCGTCACTTTTTCTTTGGAGACAGAATGCAGTTCATATTTTTTAAAAAGACGAACAGGAAGAAACGGTTGTTGCTCACAGCTGTGCCGTACCGATACATCAAAACCGAGTACATCAATAATCTTATGATATTCCGGGCAGTGTTCGTAGTGGTGCCGAGTCAGTTTTGAAAGAATCTCAGCAAGAGCTGCTTCCTTGTCCTCAGCGGCGAGCCCGTATGGAGGAATTTGAAAAAGTTCATTAAGCGTCATGGCTCACCTCTTTTAAAAAAATATCAATGGGTTCAGAAAATATAGCTCCGAATGCCGCATACAGATTCATCACAGCTGTATTTTGTGAACTGATTCGCCCCTCCAGTCGTCTGAACCCACGTTCTGCTGTTACCTGGCAGGCTCTGGCGTACAATGACATGGCGGCCCCAGCCATGCGGTACTTCTCCTCCACTGCTGCCAGATGGACAAACAGCGATTCCTCAGAATTTCTGACAAGAGCAAGAAAACCTACAATTTTTTCACGGAAAAAACAGGCCAGAACATCGTCCAGAGAATCCACCCATTCCTTCAAAACCATGGAAGCAACGGCGTCATCACACGTAGGAAGTACATGAAATCTGCGATCGTAAGGAAAAGATGCACAGGCAATACGCAGCAAATCCTTTTTGTGACTGTCTATTTTCTCCACCGGAAGGCGTACGGCTTTTGTAAGATCCACCGGACAGCGGGCCAGGCTTATGGAAACCTTCAGAGTACGGTCTGCCCAGAAAAAGCCTCTCTCCTGCATGTTCAGTTCGCTTGCTGACGAAGCCGGAAGCATGACACGAACATGCGTCGCCCCAGAAATATTCCACTCGGCAGGTTGTGAGGCCTCAATATCGGCGAGACGGACAGCTCCGTAAACTTTAATCATAGAACGGTTCCAGTGCTGCATACTGTGTTTTTCCGGCCTCATTCTTGGGGATCTCCTCCAAGTAATTAACATGAAAAGCCGTAGGATTAAGACGGGTCTTCTCAACAAGAAAACGCTTCACTTCAGCAACAGCCGACGCCTCGGTAATAAAGACCTGCATAGCATCGTCCTTGCCTGCACAGGCACATTCAAAGTCGAAATGACTCTTGAGCAAACGTTCGGTCTCATCAAGACCGACACGATTGCCGAAAATTTTAAGAAAGCGTTTTTTTCGTCCAACAATATAAAAGAATCCGTCTTTATCGAATTTTGCCATGTCTCCCGTGAGAAGAATACCGCCGCGTTCATCACCTTTGGTAAGATCCTCACAGCACTCGGCATAGCCCATAGTGACATTACGACCTTCATAAAGCAGTTCTCCAACGATATTGGGGGTCGTGATATCCTGTCCTTTCTCATCCAGAAGACGGAATTTGCCCCCGGGAATGGCAATCCCCATGGCTCCACATTTTTCCAGAGCCTTATCCGCAGGTAGCCATGCCATACGGGCCGTTGCTTCCGACTGACCGTACATCACGATAAAACGCTTGCGCTCACGCTGGGCATACTCTGCAAACTTTTTGTGCAGCTCCGGCAGAAGTTTGCCTCCAGCCTGTGTCATGGTACGCAAAGAAGGAAGTTTACGCATGAAAAAACGTAGTTTGTCCAACATCTCATAGGTGTAGGGAACGCCTCCAAAAGAGGTGGCCTTCTGCTCGTTGAATAACGTCCAAAACTCGCGCTGAATCACGGTAAACGGCGACAAAATGATCGTCGCCCCCACACGCAGATGCGTATTAATGATAGACAACCCATAAGTATAATTCATTGGTAAAGTAGTAATAGACCGTTCTGTTTCATTCAGCTCCAGATACTCCACAATAGATGTCGTATTGGCTTCAATATTATCATAGCTCTGTCGTACAAGCTTCGGCGAACCGGTTGACCCTGAAGTCGTAAGCAAGAGTGCAAGGTCATCATGTAGAGTAAACGCATGTGTATTATTTCGCTTAATAAGCACATATTCACGAGCTTCGTAGATAATACGTCCTTCAAATGAGTCAGCCTGTACACGAGGAAGCCATAAGTAGTTGGGATGATAGGTATCAAGAAAACCGTTCAGCAAGGAGCGATCGATATGTTCATCCAGCATGAGAGGAACAATCCTGTGATTCAGGAAGGTCACATACCCAAGAACCGACCCCATACTGTTCGAACAAAGCGAAAAAACCAGGCAACGTCCGTCGATATGCTCCGCCAATCCCTCGGACTCCCTATAGAGCTGGGCATAAGTACAGATCTCGTCCTTTTCATTAACGAGTGCCGTATGACTATCAAACTCCAACAAATTCCACATGTACAGCTCCATGATAAACGTCGGCCATACGGAACTCTGGACCGTGACCGGGCAAAACGAACATGTCTCTGGGCAGAGACTTCAAAAAAGGTAGCGTAATATTTTTGTACTGCTTGGTACTGCCGCCGGGCAGCCGCGTGATAGTTGGCGTATTCAGAAGAAGAGAATCCCCGGTGAACACCGTTGTATCGTTCCAAATTATGCAGCAGCTGCCAGCAGTATGCCCCGGCGTACTCACGAAAAAAAATCGTTCCTGTCCCCATTTCAGCTCAAATTTGGTACTGAAAGTTACATCAGGAATATAGACATGCGCTTCATAATACTGACGAAAATGCTCTGCAGTATTCGTCCCGTTTCGCATGTCCTGCACTGCCAGCATAGCCACTATGAGAGCCGGATGATTATTGTTCAGATCGGCTATAGCACAACCACATGCCTCTTGGCATATTAGCTCCGTTTTCCATTCACGTTGAAGACTGTAAATGCCGCAGGTATGATCGGGATGCTCATGCGTAAGCAGTACTGTGCATTCCGAAACCCCTGCTTTCCGCAGGAAAGCAAGGGCTTCGGATGCGGGATGCGGGTCGATGACAAGAAAGCGCGTTCCATCAAGAAAGATATACATATTCGTACGCACATCTTCCGAGACAAAGCGGAGAAGAAAGCGTGAACCTATCGTCAACCTTTCCATCCCGCAATGCCTCAAAACGTGATACCGTACTTACCAAGTAGTTCCTTGCCTTTGGCAAAAGAACTCAGATCCACAATATCATCAGGTTCGAGCATGATGTCGAAGGTTTCTTCCAGAGCGGCAACAAGTCCCATATGCCCCACGGAGTCCCAGGCAGGGATAGCCTGAAATTCAAGACCACGGGCAGTTTCCGCGTCAATATCAAAAGCCTGCATAAAGGCTTCCGTGTATTTCTCTTCGTTAGTCATCAAAACAACTCCTTATAAGTTTCTAAAATCTTTCCGGCGACTTTATCCGGAGTAAGACCACATGAATCAAGCAGGCTTACATAGTCTCCAGCATGGGGATAAACATCGGGCGCACCTATGATGAGGTGCGGAGGATGTATGGTCTTCAGGGCCAGTTTTTCAGTGCTGTCATTTTTCAATCCGTAATCGGCTGCTTGGAATATTTTTCCCTTCGGAT
>OGZC01001168.1_pt1 | contig 14419 bp, 5 predicted proteins | sample 1576751 | NCBI WGS metagenome assembly OGZC01 (sample SAMEA3541486, study PRJEB24748) | human gut metagenome | biome: human gut; feature: human-associated habitat; material: faeces | place: China | collected 2012
CAAGCCTATTACTGCAAGCGGCAAGGTGTCACGAACATCACGACCGAGACCGGCGCCGGCCAATGGGGAGCCGCCCTGTCGTACGCCGCCAAGGCGTTCGGGCTGGAACTAGCCGTCTACATGGTCAAGATCAGTTACGAGCAGAAACCCTACCGGCGCTCGATCATGCAGACTTTCGGCGCGCAGGTGACCGCCTCGCCGTCGATGTCGACCAAAGCTGGACGCAAAATACTCACCGAACATCCGAACCATCAGGGCTCGCTCGGCACGGCGATCTCGGAGGCGATCGAGCTGGCGATGAGCACGCCGAACTGCAAGTACACGCTCGGCTCGGTGCTGAGCCACGTCACGCTGCACCAGACGATCATCGGCCTCGAGGCCGAAAAACAGATGGAAATGGCAGGCGAATACCCCGACCTGATCATCGGCTGCTTCGGCGGCGGATCGAATTTCGGCGGCATCTCGTTCCCGTTCATGCGCCACACGCTCAAGGAAGGCCGAAAGACGCGCTACATCGCGGCCGAGCCCGACTCCTGCCCGAAGCTCACTCGCGGAGTCTTCCGCTACGACTTCGGAGACGAAGCCGGCTATACGCCGTTGCTGCCGATGTTCACGCTGGGGCACAACTTCGCTCCCGCCAACATCCATGCGGGCGGATTGCGGTATCACGGAGCAGGCGTGATCGTATCTCAACTGCTCAAGGACAAGCTGATGGAAGCGGTCGATATCCCGCAACTCGAGAGCTTCGACGCAGGCTGCCTGTTCGCGCAGCCCGCGGGCATTATTCCCGCTCCGGAATCGTGCCATGCGATCGCCGCGGCCGTCCGCGAGGCCCGCAAGTGTACCGAGAGCGGCGAACCGAAAGTCATCTTGTTCAACCTGTCGGGACACGGTCTGATCGACATGGCCGCTTACGACAAGTACCTGGCGGGCGATCTGGTGAACTACTCGCTCAGCGACGAGCAGATCAAGCGGAACATCGGCGAACTGGACGCCATCGGATAGCGGGCGCGCCGCACTCCTTTTTTAGACAAGCCACAACGACGGCTTCTGCTTCACGGCAGAGACCGCCGTTGCGGCTTTTCCTATGAAATACGGCCGCATTTTTTGCCGACTTCTGTTTTCGGATCGAAAACTTTTTGTACCTTTACAAGACGAACGACACATTACGCCGGCCGAACGCAGTATCCCGAACGGATCGCCGAGGCGGGCCGAAGCATGGAACAACCTAAACTATAATACTTAACCACTATGGACAGAAGGGAATTCCTGAAGAAATCAATGCTCCTCACGGCAGGGGCGCTGATCGGAGGAAGCCTGTTCTCGGAGACTTCGGCCGCCAAGGGCGCGAAGCAGAACGGCATTCCGCGCAAGAAGAAATCGATCGGGCTGCAGCTCTATTCGATCGGCGGCGATATGAGCGCCGATGCGGCGCAAGCGCTCCGGCAAATATCCGAAATGGGATACTCCACCGCCGAAACGGCCTCGTACGGAGACGGGAAGTTCTACGGCCGCACGCCGGCCGAGTTCCGCTCCGCGCTGGGAAGGGCCGCGTAACGGTCCAAGAAATCGTCCGCAGTCCCCAGTGGCCGGCGACGTCGACAACCCAATGTTGTCCCGTAGCCTGCTGTTCATAATGTCCTTGGTCCTCAGAGGTGGTATACGAATCATTGATTGCAGAACCGCCGTTAGGATGCTGCGCATCGCCAAAAGTAGCGTGAGCGTGAGCGTCCATTTCGGCTGCAGATCCAAATGCTGCGTGGCATGCACTGCAGATCCAACGTTCATGGCGCGTATAAACCACATTCGGCACCCAGACCTGGCTGTAATCTGTCTCCCAGTGTACATCCTGCAAATCCAGTCTGATACAGTAACCATCCAGAGCCATTTTCCGCAGATAGGCTCCCATGCTGCGGATGCCAAGCTCGTCCATCTTCTCATGGATTCGCTCGACCTCCTCCTTGGATGCAAGGAAATGAACATCCTGATCTCGCTTTGCCATTACAACACCTCCTCACGGGTTTCAGAGTATTTTGCAGGCGGGATATGCTCCGCTTTGGATTTCAGATCAGCCAACACAGAAGGACGCTCTGACTCGCTTCTTTCGTCACGATTTTCCACAGAGTCCTCCATATTCAGGGCTGCATCCAGTTCTGCCAGTCGCTGACTTTTGGCTGTCAGCTCTGCTTCCTGCGGGAACGGTTTTCCAACCTCCGCCTTGGCTGCTTCCTGCTGATTGTAGAGATTATTCAACTGCTCATTGGCTCGTTCTAAGCGCTCAAGGATGCCTGCAAGGGCATTGTCCAGTCGGGTGATATTTCCTCGTGCGTCCGTTCCAAGGGCTACTCTGTGGCTCACAGCGCCCTTCAGGGTCACATCGAACTCGTTCCGGAAACTGTCAAACGAAAGCTCCATCTGAAAGCCACGGTAACTGCCAAGAGGAACCGGATCGGCACTTTTCGTGTCCTTACAAGCCGCAAGGAGGATTTCACCGGCATCTGCCTTTTCGGTGTAGGCTTTGCCCATGATTTCCATGCCGCAAAAGCCATCGGCAATCTGCGGGTGTGCTTCCACGGTTTTAATATCAGCTTCAAAGCCATGAATATAGCCTGTCTGCTTTTCAATCTCAGCCGGGAAGTATTTCAGAAGCTTATCTTCCATACGGTACTGCTGGCTCTGGTGGTCAGCTTTCAGCACCTTCAGCCTTGCCACATCAATGTCCAAGTCCATCTTTTCCTTGATAAGCGGATTGCCGGCACACAGCGCCTTGATCTCCGCATAGGACAGCGCCTGCTCATCCACATCGTCACAGGAGCGAACCGGTGATTTGGAGGTCATAATCTGAGAAATAAACTTCTGCTTGTTTTCCAAGGTCTGATACAGGTAGGCATCGAAGGTTCCCTCGGTCACATACTGATACACCTGAACCTCTTTGTTCCGGTTGCCCTGACGGATGATACGACCGTTTCTCTGGGTCATATCAGACGGACGCCAACCCACATCCAAGTGGTGAACTGCCACCAATTTGTCCTGGACGTTGGTTCCTGCACCCATCTTTTGCGTACTGCCAAGAAGCACTCGCACCTGCCCGGTACGAACCTTGGCAAAGAGGTCTTTTTTCTTTGCCTCGGTATCTGCATCATGGATAAAGGCAACTTCTTCCGCAGGCACACCGTTTGCAATCAGCTTGGTTTTGACATCATCATAGACATTGAAGGTTCCATCATTTTTCGGTGTGCTAAGGTCGCAGAACACCAACTGGGTCAATTTGTCAGCCTGACCGTCCTGCCAGATACGCAGGATATTTCCCACGCAGGCATTGAGCTTGCTGTCAGGGTCATCGGGTAACAGGGTGTTCATTAGCCGCTGATCCAGTCCCAATTTTCGTCCGTCGCTGGTAATCTTGAGCATATTATCGACGGACGGGTCTACAATACCGGCATGAACATCTGCTGCTCTCTCTGAAAGGGAAGCCACCATATCCTTCTGGTACTCAGAGGGCTGAACCACAACCGTTTCAAACTTTGCTTCGGGAACAGGGAGATGCAACTGGTCAGAGGTCTTGATGTCGGCAACCTCCTTGAACATATTCATCAGTTCAGGCAGGTTGAAGAACTTCGCAAATCGGGTTCTGGCACGATAGCCGGTTCCCTCCGGTGCAAGCTCAATCGCAGTTGTTGTTTCTCCGAAGGTCGATGCCCAGGAATCAAAATGGGTCAGGTTCTTTTGCTGGAGCGTACTGTACTGGAGATAGCGCATGACCGTATAAAGCTCGGTCATCGAGTTACTTACTGGAGTACCGGTTGCAAAGATCACACCACGCCCGCCGGTCAGCTCATCCATATAGCGGCACTTCATAAACATATCCGAAGATTTCTGGGCTTCGGAGGTGGACAGACCTGCCACATTTCGCATTTTTGTGTAGAGGAACAAATTCTTGAACGCATGGCTTTCGTCCACAAACAGCCGGTCTACACCCAACTGCTCAAAGGTAATGACATCATCTTTCTTGTCAGCGGCAAGGAGCTTGTCCAGTCTGGCTTCCAATGATTTTCGTGTTTTCTCCATCTGCTTGATCGTGAAGTTTTCGCCACGCTGCCATTTCAGCTCCGCAATCGCACCCTCGATCTCATCAATCTGCTCCCGCAGCTGCCGTTCCTGTCGTTCGGCAGAAAGCGGGATTTTTTCAAACTGGCTGTGACCGATGATGACTGCATCATAGTCACCCGTTGCGATACGAGCGCAGAACTTCTTACGGTTTGCTGTTTCAAAATCCTTCTTGGTGGCAACAAGGAGCTTGGCACTCGGATAGAGGTGCAGGAACTCGTTTGCCCACTGTAAGGTCAAGTGATTCGGCACAACGAACAGGGATTTCTGGCTCAATCCAAGCCGTTTACTCTCCATAGCCGATGCAGCCATCTCGAAGGTCTTGCCCGCACCAACTTCGTGTGCAAGCAGCGTATTTCCACCATATAGCACATGAGCGATAGCATTTCTCTGGTGTTCACGGAGGGTAATATCCGGGTTCATGCCGCCGAAACGGATATGAGAGCCATCATACTCACGAGGTCTGGTGGAGTTAAAAAGTTCGTTGTACTTGGTGGAAAGGGTTTCTCGTCTGTGCGGATCTCTCCAAATCCAATCTCGGAACGCATCCTTGATTGCCTGCTGTTTCTGCTGTGCCAGGGTAGTTTCTTTTTTATTGAGGACACGCTTCTGCTTACCATCTGCATCTTCAATCGTATCATAGATACGAATATCCTTCAGATTCAGCGTTTCCTCCAGAATCCGATATGCGTTGGCTCGCTCTGTACCGTAGGTGACATACGCCGCCACATCGTTGTAGTTGGGAGAACTCTTACCGTTGATGCGCCACTCTGCGGTCAGCTCGGAGAACTTGACCTCAATGGAACGGCGCAAGTAATACGGCGTTTCAAAGGTTTCCTCCATGAACTGCTGAATATAATCGGCATCAATCCATGTTGCACCCAAACGCACATCAATCTCGGACGCATCCAAGTCCTTCGGCTGTGCTTTCTGCAAGGCTTCCACATTGATGTGGAAGGAAGAATCCCTGTCTGCCGCCATCTGTGCGACACGCAGCTTGCTTCTTACATCACCGGAAAGGTAATCATCGGCAGTCTGCCATCCAACTTCCACAGCATCGGGAGCCATCGGGTCTTTGAAGATCACCCCTCGAAGCTCTGCCTGAATCGCATCGTATTCTCCAGGTGTTCCAAGCAGCTGTGCCATAAACGGCAAATCCACCTTGCCACGCTCACCGATAGAGATTGCCAGAGCTTCGGACGGCGTATCCACGCTCGTCACTCTGCGTTCCGGCTTGATGGTTCGCTTGGTGAACATATCCGCCTTGCTTTTCAGATTGCCGTCCTCATCCACATTTTCCAGAGAACACAGGAGATAGTAGGAGGAATCGTCAGCAAATGCCTGACCATTGGCTCGATTATTGATAAGCCCGTTCTTTGCGGCAAACGCATCGTAGGCATCATTCAGTTCTGCCTGTTTCTGAGTAATCATTTCATCCGGGTAATCCTCAAGCTGATATTCGATCAGCTCGTTGACGATACCACGAAGTTCCACCATGCCCATCACACGGTCTTTTGCTTTCTCATTCAGGTCTACACGGCGCATCAGGGAGTTTTCACGGAAGTACACATTGCCATCCACCACGGTATAAGAGAAATTCTTTACATCCGGGGTTGCAGGAATGGTTTCGATTTCCTTACCCTTGTCAGCTTCGGGAAGCTCCACAGCCTGATAGGTTCCTTGGATGTGGGAAACTGCTTCTTTCAGAAGTTCGGACAGTTCCATGCCCTCAATGGGACGCACTGTAATGTCCATGCCGTAGGCGGTACTTTCTTCCACCGTATCGCCCAGAACCATTTCAGGATGAGCGACAAAGTAGCTGTTCATGGTGTGTCCTTCTTCGGTGCGGTCAAGGTTTACCCATTCCGGTACAATGTCAATCGGATGGTCACGCTTTTGCAGGAACAGGATGTCGGACACGACTTCCGTGCCTGCGTTTTTCTTAAAGGCATCGTTTGGCAGACGGATTGCACCAAGCAGTTCCGCCCTCTGCGCCATATATCGCCTTGCGTCAGAGTTCTTGGAATCCATGGTGTAACGGCTTGTCACAAAAGCGACCACACCACCGGGACGAACCTGATCCAAAGCCTTGGCAAAGAAATAGTTGTGAATGGAGAATCCCAGCTTGTCATACGGCTTGTCGGACACTTTGTAGTTGCCGAAAGGGACATTACCCACAGCCAGATCGTAAAAGTCTCGGCGGTCTGTCGTTTCAAAACCGGCTACTTTGATTTCTGCGTTGGGATAGAGCTTCTGAGCAATTCTGCCGGTGATGGAATCCAGTTCCACACCATACAAACGGCTGCTCTGCATTTCAGGAGGGAGCATACCAAAGAAGTTGCCGATACCCATAGCAGGCTCCAGAATATTTCCTGTTTCAAAGCCCATCTGTCCGACCGCATCGTAGATGGAGCGAATGACCGTAGGGCTGGTGTAATGTGCGTTCAGGGTGGAAGCTCTTGCCGCAGCATATTCATCTTCGGAAAGCAGGTTTTTCAGTGTCTGATACTCCTTCGCCCAATTTCCCTTGTCCGGGTCAAAGGCATCTGCCAGACCGCCCCAACCGACATAATTCGACAAAATCTCCTGTTCTTCGGTAGTGGCGTTCCTGTTCTCGCTTTCCAGTTTGAACAGAGTTTCAATGGCTGCGATGTTTCTTGCGAATTTCTGCTTCGGTCCACCTTCACCGATGTTGTCATCCGTGATGTGGAAGTTCACCGCAGGAACAGGTGGGATTTCTCTGGTGGTGATGGACTGCTCAAGCTGAGCGATAATGTCCATGACTTCGGCATTCTGCCATCCGTCCACCTGGGCATAATCCTGAATGATGGTGTCCTTTCCATCTACGCACTGTACGAAGTCCAGACTACCCGGCAGATCTCTGGTATTCATTGCACCCAGGGCTTTTCTCTGCGTGTCAGGAAGTGCATAGTAGGCTCGCAGGGCATCATCAAAGGAACTGTATTCCTTGATGTCCAGCGCACCCCGCTTCTGAATGTCCTCGGCAACATAAAAATGATCGATGAAGTGTTCCGGTTCCTGCTGTTCGGGTTCCGCACTGGCTCTGACCTGTGCGTGTGCCTTTTCGTCAGGGTAGTCCCCATAGATACGGATGCACTTATGCTCCTGCTGATCGTAAACGGCAGCACCATCGTACTTGAATCCGTCATCCTCCATGGTTCCGTCCACATAGCCCTGGGCAGCTTTTTCCGCTTCTTCCAGAGTGTAGTAGTCCAGTTTATCATCGAAGCCGTTTTCAAAGTGATGGTAGGCGGCAACCAGATAGCGGGGAGCCATGCGCTCCTCGTAGCTGTTAATCATCTCAGGTGTCAGCCATTCTGGTTTGTCGGGAATCATTTCATACAGCTCACGCATCTTGGCAATCTGTGCATGGCGGTTGCCTGCCCACAGATGCTTTTCGCTGTGCTGTCCTGCACCAAGGAAGTATTCGCAGTCCATACGCAGACGGTCTAACAGCTGATACTCAGGGGTGTAGTCCCTCGGTTCGGTTTTGCCCAGAAAATCCTCTGTAACGGGCTTTTCTTCGGTTTGGGCATCAACCCTTACCGCATGGTTTCTTTCGTCCTGAGAGAGCATACGCTCGAAATTCTCACGATTCTCGGCACGGAAGATGGGATAAGCAAGCGTAGGGTCACGCAGCTGAACTTCTCTGTCCGTGATCTGCTCCACACGGAAAGCTGTATCGTCCAGATATACCGTGTCACCGACCTGATAATTCCATTTCGGTTCCTCGGAAGCAGATGCTTCCACAACTTCGGCAGGCTCTGCCACAGGCGCTTCTGGCTGAACCGACTCCATCGCAGCTACGGACTGACGAACTTCCTCCAAATAGTCATTGGCAAGCCATTCGTCCGTGAAGTATTCCGTAACGCCTTCCGGGTCTACATAGTAGTCATCGGTCTGATTATCCCAGATCGCATACTCGCCATCCTCGGTATCAATCACTGCGAAACGGTCATAAACATCTTCCAACGGATCAGTTTTAGCTTCTTCGATAGCCTGTCGTTCCGCTTCTTCCTCCGGGCTGAGGTAGCGTCCCTTTCGTATCAGACCGTCGATTCTCTGCACCACCTGCGCCCAGGACATCTGCAATTTATCGCAACCGCTCTTGGTGTAAGCAACACCCTTGGCATCGTGATCCTGACCGCTGTGCGTTGCACCAGAGCAGGCATGGGAATGACCACCGGTTCCGTATTCATGCTTCAGGAAGTCCATCTTTTCCTTGGCAGAATGATTCTCCTGCCAGTAGTTATAAATACGGGCTTTACCACCGGAAAAGCCGCTTCCACGGGTCAAGTCTGCATTGACTTCATCATCCGTAATGAACTGGCGGACAAGGGGCATCTGCATCATATCGGTCTGATACTCACGCAAAGGCATATTCAACTCATACAGCTGTTTCTGAATGAGATTCAGCTTGTGATAGTGAAAACGAAGCAGATCGGGATTTTCCGCAAGGGTTTTTCTAAATTCCGAATACTGCTGTACCAAGGTTGCGTGGAAACGAGGGTCATCCAACTTTTCAGCCAAGTCTGCGGTTTCGTCAGGGAAACCACGAAACGGTTCCTGATGAAGAATTGCCAGATAGTTGCTGGAACGGGCTTCTTCACTCAAATCGTGATAAAGATGCCACAGGGATTCTGCCAACTTCTGACGCTCATATCCGGATGCTTCTACCAGTTCCACATTAGTTGCGAACCGACCATTTTCAAGCAGTTCTCCAATGCGCTCGGCAACCGTTTCCCAAGAAACGATCTGCGCTCTGGGGCTGTCAATGGCAGAGGAACCTTTGGCAAGGTGGATACCGTCCTCGGCATACCACGCACAGATATTCCCGCTATCTTCTTTCAGACCATAGCCGCCGTGATAGACCTGCTTTAAGGTCTGAACGATTTCTTCCAACGGCTTCTGCTTCATATATTCCAGCGCTACGACTTTTCGGGCTTCATCGGTATTGCTACCAAGCAGAAGGAAGTGGTCGATTTCTTCCTGGGCAAAAGAAAAAGCAGAGGGCGTAAAGCTCTCTGCTCGGTCGATAAAACTGATTTGTTCATTTTCGGAGAGGAAAAGGTTCAGACTCAGCTGTTGATAAGCTCCGTCATCACGACTTCCTCCGCCTGTGCTTTCAGGCTGTTCATGTGCTGCACCCACGCCATCTGCTGCGTTTCCTTGTCCGGTGCGGGGCTGTCCTTCAGGTACTGCTCCATCAGAAACTCCACTCTGGCTTTCGCTGTTTCCTCGATCTCCCACAGGTGCGGGAACAGGCTCTCCGTCAGAATCATGTCGTTCAGGAGCATCGGATTGTTCTGTTCCAAAAATGCTCGACGCATCCTGCCGTACTTGCCCAGAGGTTTCTCTCCCTCGTTCTCCAACTGAAGGTTCGGAATCTGATAATCTCCGGCCTGTCTGTAAGTCATCTCGCTCATAATCTGTACTCCTTTCGGTAGCTTTAATCTGCTCATGTTCTCCAATCGCTTTTTCGATTTCCTGAAACATCCTTGTGCTGATGGCATTCACCGCAGTACCAAGGGCATTTACCGTCTGTCTGGTGTTAAAATCAAACACCTTCTGGAAATCCTCATGCTCGAAGTAGTTGTCGGGACTTTCCACGAACCGGCAATACATCGTATAGGATACGCTGTTTGCCACCGCATTTTTGAAAGCTACTTCGATGTTGAGTTCATCATACTCCTCAAGGAAGCTGTTGGCAACGATGTCGAGGAACTGCTTTTTGTAATCGTCCCAATACTCAGCCGCCAGTGCGGATGCAATATCTTCAAGCTGTGCTTCCAGTACCCCGTCAGCGGCAACACCGAAGGTACGCTCCATCGCTTCCATGACATAGGAGCGGTTTTCAGGCGTCACCTCCCACGGTTTCAGTTCCGGGGAAGAACGGCGAACGCCGGTATCCGCCACATCAAACACATAGCGCAGATACGGTTTATCCCTGTTCATCACAAACAGAGCAATGCCGGTAGAGCCACGCTTTACATATCTGCGGTAATTTTCAGCGTTCCAGTCCTCATAGGGCTTGCAAAAGGTCGCATTGGGGCGCTGAGCATAAATCATCACCTGTTCCGGATAGGTGAACTCATAGTTGCGGGACATCGTTCTCAAAAACGAAGTCCAGTTATCTGTGTTCGAGGTGATTTTCCCAATCGTTTCTTTTGCTAATCCGGAATAAAATCGCTCTTTTGCGTTCATTGTATCCCTCCAATCCTATCAATCCGGATAAAGGTTCAGCTTCTCAAAGGCGGCATCGTCCATGGCTGAAACTTTACGGAGAACCGAGTCTGCCAAAGCAAAAAGCTCTGACTCGTCCTCCGAAAGCTGTTCCTTCATCAGTGTCAGTGCTTCACACAGCCCTGACCTTGTGCCAGGGCTGTAAAGCATCATCATGTTCCGCTCATCCTGTGTGAAATCCATCATTCAATCTCCCTTTCCGGGTGGCTCTTGGGCGGCTTATGGGAAACATCCGGCACGGGCTTTTCCTTTAACTGCTCCAACACCGAAGGACGTTCCTCTAATCCGGACGCTTTTCCGTTATTGATGATACCGTCAATCATCCCATAATCATCTTCCATTGCCATCTCTGCGTTTTTCAGGTAGTTTTCGGACTTCATAAAGTTTTCCAGCTTCTGAAACCCAACAGAATCTACATAGTGAAAGGATACCTCACCGACTACCTTTAAGGCTACGATGTCGCTGACCGACATACTGTGACCACGGAAATCATCCGGGTGGTCAATATTGAACTTTACATACAAATCTTCCAGCTGCCGATTCACATCCTCGGACATAGAAATGGAGCCATGATAGACCACCTCGTAACGGTCAATCTCAGGCTCCATTTCTTTCTTCTGAAGGTAGCTGTAATTTGCAAACATGAGCGGGATATTATCGTCTACATCTTCCCGCAGCTGAAGAATCGCATAGGAATCCGTGGGGCTTTCCAGAAAAGCAACCATTCTGTCATCCGGGGTGGTATTTCCGTGAACATCATCCCATTTTTCGTTTTTCATATCCGTGTCCTCCTTATCGTTCAGGCTCTTTGCGTTTGGGAGAGGGACTGGCAGGCGCAGCTTTTTCTGCGGCCTGTGCCAGTTTTTCCATGACCGACTCACGCTTCGGAGAGTCGAGCTTATCCAGCTGACTTTTCAGCACTTTGGCAACCTCAACCGCAGTTTCCTCACGGGCTTCTTCAATGGCTGTATTCAGGAACTCACGATACGGAGCCGTATTACCAGCGGCAAGATCTGCCTTGATTTCTTGGATATGCGCCTGCACATCATCGACCTGATCCATATATTCATAGGGGTCGAAGTTCTCTGCAAAACGGTCGAGCTTAAAAGCAAGCTCAGCGATAGGGTCATTGACCACCACCGCCTGTCTGCCGACTTCAAAAGCCTGCTCCATGACATCCTCATAGAACATTGCCCGCAGTTCCCGGCGCTCCAGCCCGAAGGATTCCAGAATATCCCGGCGGACTTCGAGCATGGACAGTTCAGGGTTATCAACCTGACCGCCATCAATCTCGTTGTAGTTTTCATCCAACAGGGTGTAGTCGTAACCATCTTCGCAGGTCTGCACCGCAAGGATTCTATCCTTTCCGACCTTCCATGCGGCTTCATCGCCCATAATCTCAGGCTCCGGCATATAGCTTGCGCCGTTGCGCTCCATAATTTCTGCAAACTGGCAGATATGAAACACATTGTATCCGATCTGCGTATGATACTCGTCAATGAAGGTGCAGGGCTTCACAACCATTTCATCCGGGTAGTGAATCTGCACACAGCTGCCATCGGGGATATGAAACAAATCCTTATAATGGCTGTCGATAAATCGGATTTCCTTACCATCCGGGTTGTACTCATTTGTCATTTGCGCTTTCCTCCATTTTCAAATTCCATACTGAACTTCGTTTTGCCATCATCTGATACCTCCATAAAGACGGTGGCATCAAAGGTGTTGCCCGTTCTTTCGGACTTGCAATTCTTGAGCTTTACCTTGCCGGAACCAAGCAATTTCTGCGCCGTGGCAGAAGTCATGCTCTTGCCGATGCTCGCAAAGTAGCGATTGTTTTTCCAGAGGGCAAATTTGCAAGCTCTGTTGGAACAGAAAAATGCCTTGGCTTTGTCCTCTACAGCACTGCCGCAGAGCGGGCATTTGCCGATAGAATTGGCTTCTTTCGACATCATAACCTCGGAATCACGGATTACTTCATAGTTCTGAATCAGACCGGCAATCACATCTTTGATCTCGTCCATAAAGTCCTCGCTGGCATATTCGCCTTTCTCAATGAGCAACAATTTTTCTTCCCAATCCGCCGTCATGGATGGGGACTGAATCTGTTCCGGCATGACTGTTACCAGAGCCGTACCCTTGTGGGTCGGAATCAGGTGTTTGGTTTTCTTATCACCCTTACGCTCCAGAAAACCGATGCGAACCAGCTTCTCAATGATACCGGCACGGGTCGCAGGCGTTCCCAAACCTTTGCGCTCCACCTCATCAGGCATTTCGTCCGCACCGGCAGTTTCCATAGCAGAAAGCAGAGTATCCTCGGTAAAGTGTTTAGGGGGAGATGTTTTCCCTTCCTTGATTTCCGTGCCGCTGACGGTCATTTCGTCACCAACGGAAACAGAAGGGAGTGTCTGCACGTTTTCGTCGGATTTTGTCGAATCATTTTTCTGAACCAGAGCTTTCCATCCATCCTGCACAACAGTTTTGCCTTTGGTGGAAAACACGGTACCGCCACAGTCCAGCTCAATAACTGTCTCTGCGTATCGGTGCGGATCGCCAACAGCTACGCACAACCGATTCGAGATCAGTTGCAAAATTGCAAGTTCACCCTTGGGAAGTTCGCTCAGATTGCATTTCTGCAATTCTCTGGTCGGAATGATGGCATGGTGATCTGTGACCTTTTTGTTATTCACAACCTGCTCTGCATGAACTGGTATGTTATCCACATCCTCCACGGGGAATGTGTGGAAAGCCAGCTTTACGAGGTCGGTCAGGCTATGTGCCATATCTTCCGTCAGAAACCTGCTGTCGGTACGGGGATAAGTGACCAGTTTCTTTTCATAGAGGTTCTGCGTGTAGTCCAAGGTCTGCTGTGCCGTGTAGCCAAGCACACGGTTGGCTTCTCTCTGTAAACTGGTCAGGTCATAGAGCGCAGGCGGCTTTTCTGTTTTCTCCTTACATTCAGCTTTCTGAACGATTGCCACCGAACAGCTTTGTTTGACAGCTTCGGCTGCTGCCTTGGTTTTGAAGCGTTCGCTTGCAGCCGTAAAACCATCCAATCCAATCTGAACTGTGTAGAACAGTTCAGGCTTGAATGCGGAAATGGCAGCTTCTCGCATAACAGCCATAGCAAGGGTAGGGGTCATAACACGACCAACATTCAGGGTCTGCCCGTAAAGGGTCGAAAAAAGTCGAGTAGCGTTAATACCAACAATCCAGTCGGCTCGTTCTCGACACAGTGCTGCTTCATACAAAGCATCATATTCCGTTCCAGACCTGAGATTTTCAAAGCCCTCCTTGATTGCTACATCTTCCATCGAGGAAATCCAAAGCCGCTCAAACGGCTTTCTGCACCCGGCTTTGTGGTACACCAACCGAAAGATCAGCTCGCCCTCACGACCGGCATCTGTTGCACACACAAGACTCGCAACATCTTCTCTGGCCATGAGCTTTTTCAGAATCCCAAACTGTTTTTTCGTACCGGCAGAAACCTCATACTGCCAGTCCATCGGGAAGATAGGAAGGTCTGCATAAGCCCATTTGCTGTACTTCGCATCATAGACTTCCGGCTGTGCCAGCTCCACCAAATGCCCTACACACCAGCTGACCACATATCCGTTTCCCTCTAAGTAGCCATCCTCACGCTTGGCAGCACCTAACACTTTGGCAATACTCTGTGCAACCGAAGGCTTTTCAGCCAAAACTAATTTCATTTGCATCTGCTCCTTTCACAAAAAAATAAGCAGCCACACACCGTAGTGCATGACTGCTATGTAAAAAGTTCGGAAAGGATTTTTGCAACCTGATACAATTTTCTGTTCTACAATCTCCGTCATAATAAAAATATCTCCATCATTTCAAAAGAGAATGACGGAGATATTTCACCTTGCTTATTCTTGTAGCAACCAATCGGCTATATCGTGAATTTCGATTCCTTCATAGCTATATTGGGGATGTTTGGTTCTGGCAATAATCATTTTCGGATAAGCGTCTCGAATCTGAAGCAGAGGAGAGCATTCTCTCTCAAATGTTTCCTGCCCGGAAATGTTGT
>OGZC01001174.1_pt1 | contig 14361 bp, 10 predicted proteins | sample 1576751 | NCBI WGS metagenome assembly OGZC01 (sample SAMEA3541486, study PRJEB24748) | human gut metagenome | biome: human gut; feature: human-associated habitat; material: faeces | place: China | collected 2012
TACAAAAGTAATATCACATTTTTAGAATGAAAGGGGGAGTTTATCGAATGCTTACGGATCTCCCGCCTGTCCTCCTTGTAGATGCTCTGCATGATCAGCTTCACCAAGAGCGGGCTTTCGCCCGCCAGCTCACGGAAATGGATGTTCATGCGGGTATGCGAAAAGTCCGTCGTGTCCCCGTTCTCCAAAAAATCCTTCATCTCGATGTTCAGCATCTCCGGCTCATGCGCATACCGGGCATTGAACGAATAGAAGCTCCCGTCCTCGCAGATGACGGAAAAGTTCGTTTCCCCCGGAAACCCCTCGGTCGTCGCCTTCACCCGGATCACGTTCTCCGCACCGTCCGCTTTCCCGGCGATAATCCGGTCGCTTCCCAAATCCACGTACCGCACCGCCGAGGGGAAGATGATATGCACCGTCTTGGCGAACGTCACCTGCACCCCGTGGGGCGTAACCATCTGCCGGTAGGGTAGCTTCCGTGTAATCCCCTGATACAGGTCGTTGCCCGTGGTCCGCTGTATCGTGTCGTTCACCTGTGCGTTCGCACCCGTCACCATGCCCACAAGCAGGGCGACCCATCCAAAAATCTTTTTCATTGTCTTTACTTTTTAATGGTTTTATAATTTGTTGATTTATTGTTGTTTGGCGTAGAGCATCAGCGGATCACCCGCTTTCAGGTGCACCTTTACCGTGCGGAACTTCTTGGCGAGGTACTGGCTGCCGCCCTGCATCAGTCCACGGGTGATGTCCATCGCCACCTGTTGCCCGGCGCTCCGTGCGAACGAGATGCTCGTTCCCAGCCCGCCGCCGATGTTCGCCATCGCCTCCTTTGCCGCTTCCCGCTCCAGTGAGGTTTCTATGCACAGTCCTTTCATTCCCTCGTTGTCATAGACCGCCAATTCCACCGGCAATATGTTACCTTGGTACTGGACGGACGATACCGTGATGTCGAGCCGTTCCCCCTGCACCTTGCCTGTACCGGATACCACCGTATTGCGTGGGATAATCAGGTTTCCCGCCTGCAACGGTTCGAGCAGCCGGAGCTTCACCTGCTGACCGTCCATAACCGTCTGGTCTTGGTGGATGCAGGCGGCTATCGTGTTCTTCCCGAGGGCGTACCCGCTACCCACCGCCGTGTTGAAGCCGTAGTTCCTCGGCTGGCTGTACCGCCGCATGAACTCCGCATCGCTTAGGGGCTGTCGCAGCCCCGATACCGTCCGCTCCCGTGCCGCCTGCACCGCCACGGCGGGCTGTCCCAGACCGTTGCCGCCCTGCCCGGTGGCGGGTGCCTGCACGGTTGCGCCGTCCTGCCCGTTCTGCCCCATGTACTTGGCGGCAAGCTCGTAGCTCTTCTCCATCAGTGCCACCTGATCGTCGATTCCGCCCGCCTGCCGTTCCCTTTCTTCCAGTTTGGCGGTCAGCTCCTCCACCTGCCTTTTCAGCTCCTCCTTTTCCCCGTCCACCTTCGGCTCCTCGTAGAACGAGCCGAGTTTCCGGTTGATGTCCCGGTAGGCGGCGACGGAGGAGCGGCCGCCGCCGTTGCCCGAGTAGTCCCTGAACGGTTCCCGTTCCGGCTCGCTGTCCGGCAGTTCCATTTCCACCCTGTCCGCATCGCTCTCTTCGGAGAAGGCGAAGTCCTCCAGCGAGCGCACCTTCTCCGCCTGCCGCCTTTCCGCCTGCGCCTGCTCGTAGGCTTTCCGCTTGTCGCCGATGATCCCGTCGTTCTCCGGCAGGGGGATGTCGGCGTTGAACGCCCCCACGGTGTCCCGGTTCACGTCCCGCTCTTCCGAAGGTGCGAATATCAGCCACATCGAGCCGAGGAACAGCAAGCCCATCAGCGGATATACCATCAGCTTCTTCCGTTGCTGCAACTGTTTCGGGGTGAGCGGCTTGGCAGTCTTCTTCTCCTTTTTCCCGCCGCCCTTGTCCTCCTTCTTTCCGTTCCCCGTCTCCGGGGCTGCGGCATCCGCCACCGTCACGTGCTGCGTTGCCGTTGCTTTTTCTTGGTTCTGTTCTTCCATCATGTCAAAAATTTATGGTTGTCCTACATTCTGATTCTTCTCCCCGGAGGCTTCCTTCTGCCTGTCTCTCCGGTTTGTCGCTTGCCGGGCGGCTCCTTCCGTTCCCGTTTGAGCGATGCCGTGGGGCTTGCCCGGTTGTCCGCCCGCAGGTGCGCAGCCTTCCGTTCCCGGCTTGCCGCCTTTTCGGGGAACAGCCTCGCTTCCAGACCTGCCAGTTCTTTCGCCGCCCGCTCCCGGATGGCACGGTTGTGGCGTCCGATGGCGGCTTCCGGGTAGTCACGGGAGAGGTCGCCGTTGTCCTCGCTCAGGTGGTAGTCCCACCTTAGCCGGGCGATGCCGGCAAAATCCTCCGTCAGCCCGTACTTCTCCACCGTCTCCTTCGGTACTTCCCGCTGACCGTCCCAGCCGTGGCGGGCGAGCCCGTGGAGCAGCGCCCGTTCCGCCTTCGCCGCTTCCAGATAGTCGCCGGGCAGTCTGCCGCCCGTCTTCCTCTCGTAAAGGGCGGCGGCTTGCCGCATCAGCTTTCCCCGCTCGTCCACCTCCCGCAACTCGATCTGTTCCATGACGGTGTGGTTGTCGCCCCGCATCTCCTCGCTCCATTCCCGGCTCAGTTCTTCGAGCCTGCGGTAGCCTTCCGCCAGCCCGTGGCGGATGGCCACCGAGTCGTCCGGTTTCTCGCCTTTCAGGGCAAGCCTTTTCAGTGCGTCGAGGTCGCCCTCCCTCATGCAGCAGTTCAGCAGCCGGTGCGCCGCATCCCGTTCCGCCTGCGCTTCGGGGGATAGCGGCTGCGGGGCGTTGCGCCTCGTGTACTCGTACTCCAGCACCTTGTATTGCGCCTCCAGACGCAGCATCGGGCTTTCCGCCGCCTCCCTCACGCTCCGGGGGATTGCCGCCCCCTCACGCATCCCGTAACGGGTCTCTTTCAGGGCGTCCATGACCGCCCGCCATTCGGGATAGCCCGTCTGGTACACGTACCGGAAGAACCTGTGTTCCAGCAGCAGCTCCGCCTGTTTCCTTGTTACCTCCGGGCAGTCCCGGTAGTCCCTGACGGACTGGAGAATTGCGCCGGCATCCGCACGCCTCTTTTTCAGCAGGCTCCCGAAATACGCCGTCACCTGCCTCATGTTCCGCTCCTCCTGCCGCTCCCGGCGGCGGAGCAGCCACTCACTCAACCTCTCCGCCAGTCCCATGCCGTCCGCTTTCAAAAGGGTTGATAATACTGTCATTGGGCAATTGCAGGCGCCTGATATGCTCTATCCCCAGTTCCTTCCCGTCGTTCCTGCCGATGCGGTAGATGGAGGCGACGGTCATATAGACCGACAGTGCGCCGAACGCCGCCAGCATCACGAGGATGATTGCCACACGCATGTCGGGTGAGATACGCCCGGCGAGGCGGCGGAGCTTCCCGTCCGCCCAATCCTGTGCCTTTACGATGAATTTCCTTATCATAGCCGTCAGCGTTTGAGGGTCTGCAAATCCTTGTTCTCCGTGACCTCGAAGCCCTCGATGATGAAGCCCTGCGGATTGTTGTCGCTCCTGACCGCATCCAGCAGGCGGCAGCGGGTCACAAGGCTGCGCTCCGTAACCGAGCTTTCCCGCAGGATGATCTGCCGGGCGAATGTCCGCACGCTGTACGGGTACTTGTCGAAGTCGCACCGCAGGCTGTCTATCTCTATCATCTGGTTGATGTTCCCCGATATTATGCGGTTGTAATACCCCTTTTCCGAGAGGTCCTTGTAGTAGTTGAAGGCGCTCTTGTCCGCCAGCAGCAGCGAACGCCTGATGTTGCCCTCGATAGCCGACTTGTCGGGCGAGAGCGTGAAGAACAGCTCGTGGAAGCGGCGCACGTGCTCCCGTGCCTCCACCGGGCGGTTCTGCCGCACGTCCTGCGAGAGCGCCAGCATCAGGCTCTTGCCGTTGTCCAGCACGTAGATCTTCTGCCGCTGCGCCTCGGCGAAGCTGTACGACTTCCACAGGGCGAAGCCCGTCACCACGGCGCACAGACTGGCGAATACCAGCGTGAAGAGCCGTATCTGCCTGAAGCTCGTTTCGATATTTTTCAAACTTTTAAATTCCATGTTTCCGGTTTTTTATTCGTTATGACTCATGTTCTTGGGACATCCGCCGCTACTTGACGATCCTTCCGGCGATGTTCCCCACGGCTGCGCCCGCACCCGCTGCGGCGACGTTGCCTACCTTCGTGGCGGTCTGGTTCATCGCACGGTTGGCGTGGCTCACCCCGCCCGCCATGATGATCCAGTTGGCGACGGTCGGTATGGTGAAGTACCCGAATATCCCGATGATTAAAAAGATGATGTACACCGTGTTCGAGCTGTCCGGGATGAAGGTCGGGTCGCTCATCGCCTCGATGTCACGGGTGAGCATCAGCACTTGGATGCGTGCCAGCACCGAGCTGAACAGGTCGCTCACGGGCAGCCACATGTAGATGGAGATGTACCTCGTTATCCACTGCGTGAGCGTGCTCTGGAACCCGTCATAGACCGAGAGGGCGAACGCTATCGGACCGAGGATGGAGAGGGCGATCAGGAAGAACGTCCGTATCGTGTCGATGACCAGCGCAGCCGACTGGAACAGCAGTTCGAGCAGTTCTTGGAACCACAGCCGGATGCTCCGCTTCATGTTGTACTCCGTCCGGTCGATGTACATCACCGCCATCGTCTTCAAGTCCTTGGGCGACCAGCCCAGCTCGTCGAGCTTCTTGTCGAAGTCCTCCTTGCTCGCCAGATACGCCTTCTCCGGGTCACGGCGGAACGCCTCCCTCTCCAGCGTCTCCTTCTGTTCCCGGTATCGGTTCATGTCGAAGGTCTGTGATTCGAGCATCCCGTGGCAGCCCTTCACCACGGGCGAGAGCACCGTGTTGATCGTGCCGATGACGAAGGTGGGGAAGAAGAGGATGCACAGCCCGATGGCGAACGGGCGCAGCAGCGGGTACACGTCGATGGGCTCGGCACGGGCGAGCGCCTGCCACACCTTGGCGGCTACGTAGAACAGCGCACCCAGCCCGGCGATTCCCTTGGCTACCCCCGTCAGCTTCTCGCAGAGCGGCATCATGTCCTGATACAATGCCTGCAATATCTCGTGCAGGTTCGTGAAGTCTATCGCTAACAACATAGTCCTGTATTTTTATTATATGTACGCATACATTATTATATATTGCCCGCCTCACCAGTAACGGTCTTCCGCATCCCCGTAGAGAGCCACCACCCGGTCGGCGTCCTTTTTCTTCTTCGCCCGCAGGTAGCTCACCGAGATGTTCTTGTCCGTATAATACTGCACGAGGTTGCGGTACTCCAGCAGCCGCTTGTAGCTCTGGTCGATGATCGCCAGCCGCTCGGCGTCCGAGAGCGACATCCCCGTCACGTTCACCACGTTCTTCAGATCTTGCAGGATGTCCGCACTCTCGGAGAGCAGCTTGGCGTACCCGAACGAGATGGTTGACAGCTCGTCCGGCGTGTAGTTCGGGTCGCCGAGCATCTTCTGGTAGTTGCGCACGTAGATTTCCGAGATGTCCGCCACCATCTCGATGGACTTCTTCACCTTCACGCCGCCTTTCACCACGTCATGCACCGCCTTGAGCGCATCGTAATACTTCCGTCCCTGCTCGAATATCTTCGCCGTCTCCTTGAACCCGTCCAGCGTGTGCTGTGCGGTGGCGGAGGTCTCCACGATCTCCTTGGTCGTGTTGATGATGCCCTGCGCCAGATTGCCGGGATCGCCGACGCTAATGCGATACCTATCCCAAAGAAGGACGCAGACTTAGCCATGGACGCTGCCGCTTGTATCGGTTGTGGCGCTTGTGCTGCCGCTTGTAAGAATGGTTCCGCTATGTTATTCGTATCCGCTAAGGTTAGCCAGCTGGCTTTGTTGCCTCAAGGTAAAGTCGAGGCTGCTCGCCGTGCCAAAGCTATGGTCGCTAAAATGGATGAGCTTGGCTTCGGTAACTGTACGAACACACGTGCTTGCGAGATGGAATGTCCGAAGAATATCTCCGTTAGCAACATCGCTCGTTTGAACCGCGAGTTCATTTGCGCTAAATTACAAGACTAATATTTGATTAGTATATCATGGAAAAGGCGTCTTTCTCTAAAAGAAAGGCGCCTTTTTGTTTTTGTTATATGTCGTAAAACATAATTTAGCATTATAACCCTTGACAGGAATTGAAAAGTCCGTATATTTGCATCGTGGTTTTTTCATAATAGTATTAGATTTAAGGTTAACAAAGTTTGGTTAGGGCTTGTCGTGAGACAGGCTTTAATTGTTTATAGACCTACCTTTTAAACATGGACCATAAAATACTGCAAATAGAGATTGTTTAGCGTCATTTTATCGTCGATCTTTGCCTTTAAAGATCATATAGTATATGCTAATAAGTATTTTATTTGGCTTCTTATGTTATTTTCTCCGGGTGTTGATCAAACACAAGGAAAAAATCATGCGCCAGATAAGACAAATGGTAAAACAAAAATAAAATGGACAAAAAACGAACCACCAGTTCTTTCAGGGCAATGAGCACGGAAAGAAAACTCGAGTCGATCTTCCTTTTCGTAACAGGCCGATGCAACGCCAAATGCGCAATGTGTTTCTATGCCCAAGAAATGGATAAGAAGCAACCCGACCTCACTTTCGATGAAATCAAGAAGATATCAGAAACCGCCGGGCAATTCAATCGATTATGGATATCCGGGGGTGAGCCTACCTTGCGTGAGGATCTACCGGAAATATTGGAGTTATTCTACAAAAACAACCATATCAAAGATGTGAACATCCCTACGAACGGCTTAAAACCAGACCGGATCGTCGAATGGGTAAAACGGTTCCGCCAGAACTGCCCGGATTGTAATATTAACGTAAGCCTTTCCTTGGATGGCTTCGGTACGACCCACGATACACAGAGAGGCGTACCGGGAAACTTCTATAAGGCCTTGGAAACCCTGCGTAAGATACAGGAGAATTTCGGAGATGACGGCAAAGTCTTAAAAAATATAGCAACCGTTATCACGAAATACAATATAGACCAGATAGAAGACTTCATGACTTGGGTATACGGACGTTTCCGTACCTCCACGCATACGATTGAGGCTGCCAGAGGCATGACCCGTGACGATGGCGTGAAAATCCTAACCGAGTCAACGCTACGCAAAATACAAGATGACATATCCCCTATCTATTCTGCTTATGCGGATCGGATGGTAGCGGATACCACCGGCTTAAGGAAACCGATCACACGCTTCTTCTATCTCGGCCTTATACGTACCTTATATAATGTGCGTGCCAGCAACATAGATCACCCGACCCCTTGGGGGATGGATTGTACGGCCGGAGAGACTACCTTGGTAATCGACTACGACGGACGTTTTCGTGCCTGCGAGCTACGGGAACCGCTCGGAAATATAAAAGAGTATGGTTGCGATATAAGTAAAGTGATGAATAGCGAAGCGATGAAACAGGAAATAGCCGCTATCGGACATGGGTATAAAGCCAACTGTTGGTGTACGCACGGCTGCTGGATCACCTCATCCGTCATTTTCAATCCACGTAAGATGATTCGCTCCGTATATAAAGGATACCGGGAAACGAAACGATTGAATCATCCCCTAGCCATCAATGAGCAGAAACTACAAACGATGGAAGCCAAATACCATCTGGACATCGAGCGTTTGCGTCAACTGAATATCCGGTAAACAAGACCCTCATAGCCCATAAATAAACGTAGCATGAAAATACTATTAGTAACCAGAGGCTCACAAGGCGACGTCCTTCCTTATTTGGCCATAGCGGCCGAATTGGAAAGACGTGGCCATGAGGTGACCATCAATCTCCCTCAAATATTCGAGGAGACCGTTAAACCCTACGGATTTAAATACGTATTGCAGCAGTTTGACGATATCGGCGGCATGATCGATAGCGCAGCGCAAAACTCACATAAATTCCGGCCATTCCTTAAATGGATGAGGAACGTGATCGATAAACAGTTCGATCAATTGATTCCCCTACTAAAAGAGCATGATATTTTAGTATCGACCAACTCGGAATTTGCTGTCGCAAGTATCGCCGAGTATTGCAAGAAGCCCTTGATACGTACCGCCTACGCCCCGTTCTTGCCGGGTAAGAAGATTCCCCCGGCCGTATTGCCATTTCCCAAACCCAACCCGATCATCACCCCTGCCATCTTATGGAAGTTGATGAACCGGATGACCAATTTCATGGTCAAAGACACGATCAACAAGAACCGGGCTAAATACGGACTCGCACCGATTCGTAATTTTGGTTATCATGCGGGAGAGCGTTCATATAATTACTTGCTTTTCAGCCAGCACCTAGGAAACATAGATCCGGACTGGACGTTCAAATGGTCGATCGGAGGCTATTGCTTCAATGACACTTTTCAATATGATGAGAAGGCTTACGAGGAAATGATATCATTCGTCGACAGCGCTCAAAGCCCTATTATCTTTTTTACCCTCGGGAGTTGTAGTTCCAAGGATGGTAACCGTTTTAGCAAAGCCTTGGTCGATATTTGCAAGAAACATGATTATCGGCTCATCATCGATTCCGGTTGGGCAAAGACAGGAATCACCTTACAAGCGGATAAACATTTATTCTTAATGAAGCAGCCGGTTCCGCATAATTTGATATTTCCGCACTGCGACGGCGTTATCCATCATGGAGGTTGCGGCACGACCCATAGCGTAGGAAGGGCGGGAAAGCCCCAATTAATCACTCCGTTGATTATCGATCAACCCTATTGGTCCTATCGAATCCACCAATTAGGGTTAGGGCCGGAAGGGCTTAAGATAGCGAAAGCGAGCGAGCAGGAGATCGAACGCAAGGTTTGTGATCTGGTCACCAATCCGCTTTATAAGAAAAATGCCGCTCATATAGGCGAGATGATCCAAAAAGAGGGAGGTATAAAGAATATATGCGACTCTATCGAAAGATTTCAATGAGGCATAAGTTCCTATTAGATTTTATTACATGTTACAAAACACAATTTAGCACTTAAACTATTGACAAATAATAGTAACTCCGTATATTTGCATCGTGGTTTTTTCATAATAGTATTAGATTTAAGGTTAACAAAGTTTGGTTAGGGCTTGTCGTGAGACAGGCTTTAATTGTTTTATAAGGTCTGCTTCCCGCAAAGCCCTTCGATTACATCAGAATAATCCGATGCGTCAATAAAGTTGATATCTTGTCTTTTAAGATCTTCCCATTAATCGGTTTCGCCGTATAGGCATCAAATCCACTATTAATGATCCGTTGCTCATCTTGGGCGAAAGCATAAGCCGTCACCGCGATAATAGGCACGCTAGCAGAAACCTTACGAATCTCTGCGGTAGCCTCGTATCCATCCATGACCGGCATCTTTATATCCATCAAGATCAACTGAGGTTTGTGCTGATAAAATAGCTCCACAGCCTCCTTTCCATTCCATGCATGAATCAATTTATATTCAGGCTTCAATATAGACTCAAACAGGCGATAATTACTGGAATTGTCCTCAGCGATCAAGATCGTAACCTCACTTCGGGCGATCTTCTCCAAAGTAACAGGCTTCTGCTCTTCACTAGGAAATAATTCTTTCTTCGGCTGAAAAGGCAATGTAAACCAGAACTTAGAGCCTTTCCCTTCCATAGAATCAACCCCGATCGTTCCTTTCATCTGGGTAACAATCATCTCACAGATGCTTAAACCCAATCCTGTTCCTTGAGCGAAAGTGTTCAGTTTCACAAAACGTCCGAAAATATCTTTCCGTTTATTCTCCGGGATTCCGCAGCCCGTATCCTCTACATAGAACCACAACGTATTATCATCCCGCAGTTTATAGCCAAATGAGATCAATCCTGCCTGCGTAAATTTCATGGCATTGTTCAACAGATTGATCATCAGTTGGGACAGACGATTTCGATCCGTATAAATCACGCAAGGCTCCAGATAATCCTTAAATGAGATCTGTACATCCGGATTCTTATTCTTCAAATGAGCCGATTGCTCCAAATCCCTCAATACAGCGTTAATATCCACATAGTCATAAGTAAACTCCAAGGTACCCGCCTCAATCTTTGACAAATCCAAGATATCGTTTATCAACTGCAACAATAGGGAATTATTATTCTCGATAATATCAGCGAATTCCTTCTTATCCTCAAGGTTATCGGTCGAGGCGAGGATATTAGAGAAACCTACGATCGCATTCAACGGTGTACGTATCTCATGGCTCATATTAGCTAAAAACGCAGATTTCAATTTATTCGACTCCTCCGCCTTATCCCTAGCCATTCGAAGGTCATGTTCCAATTGCTTACGCTCGGTAATAGATATCGTAGACCCGATCAACGCTTTCGGTTTACCGGAAGCATCATATTCGACCATTACCTGTATCTCCTCCCACTCATGGCGATCTTCTCCCGGAATCAACCGCTCCAGACAATATTCTTTTCGTACTTTCTTTATTTTCCCATTACACAAATCATCGAAAGCCTTTTCCACGCAAGCCCTGAAAGACGGGTGTATCTTGCTGAAATATTCCTTCAACGAAACCTCATGGGTATGCACCTCTGCTGTCTCTATATTATCTCCCGGATGTACTTTCGACTCATAGATAATCTTCTCTTCAGCCAGATTATATCGCCACGGTAAAAGATCTGCCGCCTCTAACGCCATAGCCAGCTTATGATTCATGGCTTTCAAATGCGTCTGGAATTTATGGATATCCGTAATATCAATAAAAAACGCATCAACCACATTCTCTTCCGAGGTAGGCATGATGATAATCGTATAGTAAAGCCCTGTCGGCTCAAAATAATACTCATAAGTGAAGGATTTTCCACTCTCTAAAACCGTAGGCACTGCCGATAGAAGCAAAGGATAACTCCCGCCAATCAAATTTGCGATCTCTTTTCCACGCTTATTTACCACAAAATCTTTAGGAGCGATTTTCTCCTCGAAAGCATGGTTCACATCTAAAACCTGCACATCGATTTGCGTACCTTCTCGAATCAGTCGCTGCCGTATATAAGGTAACGGCATATTATTAAATAAATCACGGTAACGGGACAATAACCTCAACTCTACTTCCTTCATCTTTTGCTTAGAACGATACACGTAATGCCACGCTAAAAACACGACTACCAGAAAGAATATCAGAAAGCCTAACAGTTGCATCCAATATTTTTCCAAGAAAGAGGGAGGCGCATTCAAGTAGATCGCATCACGCGGGAAATTATCTTCATTAGATATCGCACTTATCAACGAAGCATAATTCAAATATTTATGAGGATCATTTACCGTCGAAACCGGGATCTTGCCCATATCTTCACCGTTATAAACTTGTTGTAGCAAGGGGATTAGAGCAGTCTCAATCGTTTTAGCGCTATTATAATATCCACCAATCGTATATCCTTCTTCCACACCCATATCATATAAAGAAAAAACAGGATGCCTAGAAATACCGTTTATACCTTGATATAAAGTACTATATAATAACGAGTGATTCAAGAAAGGTTTCTCGGTAATCCACGAGTAATACATCACGGCTGTCGCTCGATGCGGATCTTTCTCCGACAGAACCGCCAATAAACTATCCATGGAGCAAGAACCCTCCGTATAAAAATCCACTTTCCCCTCAGGGAAAGAAGTTTCCATATGTTTCTCCATCTCATCCCGGAGCCATGTGGAAACATAACGTCTGTCGGATATGAAAATCAGACGTTTCAAACCCGGGATTAATTCCTTCACCAAGTCGATCGAACCTTTAACATAATAAGGGATAACCAATCCCGTAGCGTTATACCCCTTAACCGCCTCTTGTAAAGGAATCACCCTATCAGAGGAATGCCGCTGATTAAAATAACATTCATTTTCTGCCATTTCCCCCGTCTCCGAACAGACCAGAGTGGGAATATCCCCCCATTTCTCCCGGATCTTATCCCGCATAAAAGCCCATCCATTTACGCCTAAGTAGATAATTCCATCCGGCTTCTTCTTGTTAGCTTCAAAGAAGACCTCTTGTTTCTCTTTTAATTTCTCTGGCGTATCAACCAACATCACGCTTATATGATCTATCCGGAGAGTGTACTCCTCCGGGGTAGCGAACTTCGAGATCATGTTTAATAAATTACCAGACCAACGTTCGCCATCCACATATGAATTTATCACCAATACATACGATTCCTCTTTGACCGGATATGAAGAACTCCCATAAGCCGGAGTCGGCATACCGGCTATCAAGCATAAAATCAATCCAAAATAAAGTATTATTGCCTTTAAATTTATAATATTTCGTATCATTCCCTACATTCCTCTATTGCAGTTGTAAAGACAAAGATATTCCTTAATTATCAACTAATCTTATCAAACTCGTTTTTTTATCAAGTTTTGGTGTCAAATTCACGTTTCTTACAAACTAAAGGCTTTTTTAATCGGGATTATTCGGCTATTTACCGATACTCGTATAGAAATCAGCGGTATTTACTTGTGTATAGAATGACGAACCCGTACATTTGATAAAAAACAAAAAATGGAACTTATGGATATGAAAGATTATGACATCGATTTTAAAGAGAAGAGGACAAACGGGTATCTGATCGCTACCTTATTTATCATTGTCGGTATATTATTTTTACTGCGGAATCTAGGAATGATAGATCCATCTTTATTTGACTTGCTTGTATCTTGGCCGATGCTGCTTGTCGTGTCGGGCATCTTTATGATTTTCCACCGTAATCCGGTAGGAGGTATGCTCCTCGTGGGCGTGGGAGTCTATTTCCTTTTCCCGCAGTTAAATTGGATCACGAACGATTTCTTACGTATATATTGGCCGTTAGGATTAATCCTGTTAGGATTGGTCATCATGCTGAAGCGGAAAGATTCTATCCGCACGAAAAAGCATAAACGTCCCTTTAACCATCCCCCTTTCGGGCACAGAAAGCCTAACGATGAGATCAACTACGAGACAGATAACGGTTTCGTAGCGGTTGACACCACTTTCAACTCGGTAAGGCACATCGTACTGGACCCCGTATTCAAGGGGGCGGACATAGACGTATCTTTCGGCAACGTGATTCTTGATCTTAAAAAAACAACATTAGAGGCTGATGAAACCATCATAAACATAGATAGCTCCTTCAGCGGCGTAGTAATATACGTTCCTAAAGGATGGCTGGTTCGTCTAAAGGTTGATTCCTTCTTGGCTGGATGCCAAGACATGAGGGACCTGACAGAAACAACCGACATGACGCACACGTTATATATATGTGGAGACTTGTCGTTCAGCGGCCTTGAACTAAGAGACTAAACTCATCATGCAAGAACATCCTATTACAACATCCATATTACATAAAGGGCTGGGAAGCCTATTATTACTTTTAGCCATAGCGATCCAATGCGCATTATTAACTCTTTATGGCGATCTTCCGTTGAGCATCACTTTGGTCGATAGCTTACTTTCCATCGCATTGTTCGCCGTAGCGGGATATTATCTTTGGTATGTACAATGTACGTTACATATCATGCAAGCACGAGTGGCTTTCGCCGTACTCGTACAAATCGCTTGCATAGCCGGATGCTCGATCTTGCTACAAATATTCGGATTGGAAGATTGGGAGGAATTCTCGATCACGATTCCTTTTCGATTCCTGTTCGGCCTAATGGCATGGATCATTCTATCCCAATGGTATGCCAGCCGGGAAAGAAAGAGTGAGGCGGAACCTATCGTGAGACAAATGGAGGAAAAGACGGCACCTCCCCCGACTACCGTTCCGGAGGAGATTCTAGATCGTATATCCGTAAAAGACGGGACACGTATTCATATCATCCCGATAAAAGAGATATTCTATTTGCAAGCATGTGGCGACTATGTGACCTTATTCACCACTTCCGGTCAGCACGTAAAGGAGCAAACCATGAAGTATTTCGAGCGAAGCCTTCCTTCTCCGGAGTTCGTTCGTATACATCGCTCTTATATCGTTAATACGGAACAGATATTGCGAGTAGAACTATTCGGAAAAGAAACCTATCAAGTACGATTAAAGGATGGAACCTATCTTCGTGCCAGTAGCGCTGGCTATAAGCTACTCAAAGAACGTCTTTCCCTTTAGCAGTCCTATGAAAGGGATCTAATCATCGTTAAAATTAGAAGATTTTGATTGTAATATATAGAGCTTTATGTTGTGTAACACTTTTTAGCAAGCATCGACATGTTACTTAACATATATTAGTTGCAAAAGACTTGACAAATGGTCTTGACGAACGTATCTTTGCATCGTGGTTTTTTCATAATAGTATTAGATTTAAGGTTAACAAAGTTTGGTTAGGGCTT
>OGZC01001181.1_pt1 | contig 14284 bp, 8 predicted proteins | sample 1576751 | NCBI WGS metagenome assembly OGZC01 (sample SAMEA3541486, study PRJEB24748) | human gut metagenome | biome: human gut; feature: human-associated habitat; material: faeces | place: China | collected 2012
CTCATTTTGAGCAACTTAATGATTCACTCTATATCTTTACGTTGCCCGAAACAGTATCCGGTTGGTGTACCTTGAATGTAGAAGGTAATTCCGGGGATATGATACGGTTACGTTTTATCAGTGAGGAAGGATTGGATTATGGGCAGACAGATACTTATATTTTGAAAGGTGGCGATAAGGAAGAATGGGAGCCTAAATTTACATGGCACACTTTCAGAAAGGTGGAGGTCGTATCTCGGAACACAAAAATTTCAGAGTCTAGTCTGATTGTGAAATCTATATTTACAGATGTGAAGAATACGGGGAGTTTTGAATGTTCCAATGAACTCTTTAATCGTATTTGTCAGGCTTATAATCGTACTATGCATGCTAACTTTAAAGGGATTGTAAGTAGTGACCCGCATCGTGAACGGTTGGCTTATACGGGGGATGGACAAGTTATAACTGAAAGTCTGCTTTATTCGTACGATATGACGCGTTTTCTCCGGAAGTTTATAGATGATATGGATGATGCGCGGAATAAAGTTACCGGATATGTACCGCATACTGCACCTTTTAGCGGTGGAGGAGGTGGGCCTGCATGGGGATCGGCTTATATTATTGTTCCTTGGGCTTATTTCTGTCATTACGGTGATACCGAAATATTACAGAAACACTATGATGGCATGAAGCAGTGGATAGGGTACCTTGGTACACGGACTAATGACCGTGGGCTTATAGTTAAGGAAGAACCGAATGGCTGGTGTTTGGGAGAATGGTGTACTTTGTATAACCATATAGAAATTCCGACGGCGTTGGTCAATACAGCATACTTTTACCATGTAACTTGTATAATGGCAGACATAGCAAAGGTATTGGGGCAGAAAGCGGATGCAGAATTTTTTAGGGCTTCGGCTCGGAGTATAAAAGAAAATTTTAATTCAGCCTTTTATAATCCTCTTACCAATCATTATTGGGAAGGAAGGCAAGGAGCCGATGTTTTTGCATTGGGGTTTGGACTTGTTCCTGACGATGAATATGAAAAGGTGTTTTCTGCAATGCTGGGCCATTTAGAACAACTTGATTATCATTTTGATACAGGCATTTTTGGCACTCCGCTTTTATTGAAGGTTTTGACGGATAATGGAAGGGCCGATCTGGCATATAGACTAATGAATCAAAGAGACTTTCCAGGATATAGCTATTTGCTGGATGAAAAAAACAGTACATTGTGGGAAACTTGGGATGGTAGCGGAGATCCGGGAGGATGTGGGCATTGTCACCCGATGTTTGGAAGCGTCGTGGCATGGTTTTATCATTCGCTTGCGGGTATACGACCGGATAAATCCAAACCGGGTATGAAACATTTTTATATTGCTCCTGCACCGGTATCTGATTTGAGTTATTGTAGGGCGTCATATAACACTTTATATGGGAAGATAATTTCGGATTGGCATATAGACGAAAGAGGTAATTTTAAATTGAATGTGGAAATTCCAGTAAATACCTCAGCTACTATTGTACTCCCTCAATGGGGGAAAGAATGTGCAAAAGAACCTATCCAGGTTTTGTCCGGTTCATACAGTTTTAAGGTTTTGAAGTAGTATTCTATTTTTGATTAATAAAATAAATATAGGTTATGGCAAACACTATTTTTTATAAAGTAAGAAAGGGGAGTTTCTTTTTATCAGCATGCATTCTTTTGAATTGTACTTCTTGTTCCATATATTCGGGTAAAGATGAAATGGCACATGTTTCTGATTATGTGAATCCTTTTATCGGTGCCAGTACTAATACAGAGGCTGCCGGGGCTTATCATGGTCTGGGTAAAACTTTTCCAGGGGCCGTAACTCCCTTTGGGGCGGTTCAAGTAAGTCCTAATACAATAACTGGAGGAGACAATGGTTCCGGTTATAGTTATGAGCATGAAACTATAGAAGGATTTGCTTTTACGCAGATGAGCGGTATCGGATGGGGAGGAGACTTGGGTAATCTTTTGGTCATGCCTACAGTGGGTACTATGCGTACAAATTCGGGTAAAGAGAAAGGCATGAGTGGATATCGTTCTCGTTATGATAAAAGTTCCGAAGAGGCTAGTGCTGGATATTACAAAGTTCTATTGAGTGATTATCAGGTGAAAGTGGAGGCTACGGCCACTCCTCATTGTGGCATGTTGAGGCTGGTTTATCCGGAAAGTGAACAGTCACGGATACAGATAGACCTTGCCCGTCGTGTAGGTGGTACTTCAACTTTTCAAGCAGTGAAAGTCATTGATGAGCATACGATTTCAGGTAGAATGGAGTGTACTCCCGATGGAGGAGGTTGGGGAAATGGAGAGGGAAAGGCGAATTATACCGTGTATTTTTATGCCGAATTCTCAAAACCTTTGAAGACTTTCGGTGTGTGGAGTGTCAAAATACCGGAGGGGCAGAATCGGAAACTGGAATTTATTGAAAGTCCGGAATTTCAGAAACTAACATCAGATGCTTCTGTCATATACAATGTGGAGGAATATGAAGGAGAGCATATCGGCTTCTTTACAGAATTTGAAACGGAAGCAGGTGAGGAAGTGCTGTTTAAGTCAGGGATTTCGTATGTCAGTGAGGTTGGTGCAGAAAAGAATCTTAAGGCAGAAATTGCAGACTGGAATTTTGATGGTGTGAAAGCACAAGCACGGAATTTATGGGAGGCGGCTTTGTCGAAAATAAAAGTCCGGGGAGGTACTGATGAACAGAAAAAGATTTTTTATACTTCTTTGTATCATACAATGATTGATCCGAGAGATTTTACTGATGTGGATGGTAAGTATATGGGAGCTGACGGTAGGGTTCATGAATCCAAGCTGTTTACTAAAAGAACAATTTTTAGTGGTTGGGATGTGTTCCGTAGTCAAATGCCTTTGCAGACCATCATCAATCCTTGTTTGGTGAATGACTTATTGTTGTCTTTAACTACAATGGCAGAGGAAAGCGGTAAGGGCTATTATGAAAGATGGGAATTTTTGAATGCTTATAGCGGCTGTATGTTAGGTAATCCTGCCATTTCTGTATTGGCAGACGCTTATGCAAAAGGTATTTGCCGGTTGGATATGGACAAAGCTTATGAGTGTGCTGACAAGACCTCTAAAATGTTCGGGAATGCGGAACTGGGATATACTCCCAATCCGTTGGGTATTTCCAAAACTTTAGAATATGCCTATACGGAATGGTGTATGTCTCAGCTGGCAGTAGCTATGGGAAAACGAGAGGATGCTGAATACTATGCAAAATTATCCCGTTCCTATAAGAATCTGTATGATAAAGAAAAACATAGTTTTCGCCCGAAGGAAGCGGATGGCTCGTTTGAACCTTGGCCCGCAGATGGAAAATTGCATGAGTGGTACGGATGTATAGAGTGTAACGAGCTTCAACAAGGCTGGTTTGTTCCTCATGATATACAAGGCATGGTGGAATTGATGGGAGGAACCGAACAAGTCATTGCGGATTTGGATACTATGTTTGCAAAAACCCCGGATAGTTTCTTATGGAATGCCTATTATAACCATGCCAATGAACCTGTACACCATGTCCCTTATTTGTATAACCGTTTGGGACAACCGTGGAAAACCCAAAAATGGTCACGGTTCATTTGTGATAACGCTTATCATGATAAGGTAGAAGGCCTGGTCGGTAACGAAGATGTTGGACAGATGTCTGCTTGGTATGTGCTGTCTGCTTGCGGATTATATCCTATTTGTCCGGGTGATACCCGTTATGAGATTACCAGTCCTATTTTTGAAGTAATTGAGATTCAAGTAGGAGCAGGAAAGACTTTTATGATAAAAGCTAATAAAAACTCGGATAAGAATATTTATATTCAATCAGTTCGATTAAATGGACGGGATTATACCAAATGTTATTTGGATTACAAGGACATAATGGCCGGAGGTATTTTAGAGTTGGAAATGGGAAATACTCCGAATTTCTCATGGGGTATAAATTAGGTATATTGTCTAATGCTTTTCCACAAAAACACACAAAAGGTAGGGCGCAAATTCCCTACCTTTATTATTCAGTAAAACAGTGACTAATACTAATTAATCATGCAATATCAAATAAAGGTAAATATGGAAGAATTGTATCGTAAGATTGTACTCGGTTTGTTCTTGTCCCTTGTATTTGTGGGATGTAAACAGACATCGGATATGCTGGAGGTAAACTTCAAGACTCCGCCAGAGCAAATTCAGACGTCTGTTTATTGGTATTGGATAGCCGGAAATATTTCAGAAGAAGGAGTCGTGAAAGATTTATATGCCATGAAACAAGCAGGAATTAATCGTGCTTTCATAGGTTGTATAGGAGATGAATCCATGAAGTCGCCTTATCCTAAGGTTGCGTTTGGAAGCGAGGAATGGTGGAAGGTGTTGCATATAGCTTTGAAAACAGCTACGGAGTTAGGAATTGAAATTGGTATTTTCAATTCTCCGGGATGGAGCCAATCCGGTGGCCCTTGGGTGAAGCCAGAGCAGGCAATGAGGTATCTTACTTCTGTCAGTTGCCAGGTATCAGGTGGACAGAAAGTCAATTTAACATTGAAAAAGCCTGCCGATGATTTCCAAGATGTTAAAGTCATAGCATTTCCAGCTACTAAAGAAAAGACTGTTCTGTCTTCCGGTAAAGTCGTTTTCCCCAAGACATCTGGTGACGCTACTGTTGTAGATTTCTTGGCAACTGAAGATTTTACACTACGAAGTATCCGGATATATCCATCCACTAAGGCTATTCAGACTAATGCATATTTATCGGTGAAGGACGGAAACGAGTACCGTGAGTTGGCGAAGTTTCAGATTTCCCGTTTTAATGCAGCTTTGAACGTTGGTTTCGAACCTTATGCTCCGGTCGTGGTTTCTGTTCCTGCTACAGTGGGCAGAAACTTCAGATTGGAGTTGGATCAGAAAGTGGAAAGTTATGAATTGGAAAATATAGAGTTGCTGTCACAGCCATTGGTGGAACGTTATCCGGAGAAGTTACTGGCTAAAATGTATCAGACGCCTCTTCCTTATTGGCATGAATATCAATGGCGGGAACAACCGGTGTTGGATGATGCTTCGTTGGCTGTTGACCCAAACCGAGTATTGGATATATCTTCATTTTTGAAAGGTGATAATTTGGAATGGGATGCTCCTGCAGGAGATTGGGTTATTATGCGTATGGGAATGCGTCCGACTGGGGTTAAAAACAGTCCGGCAGATCCGGAAGCTACCGGTTTGGAGACTGATAAAATGAGTCGCAAACATGTTGCAGCACATTTTGAGGCATTAATGGGGGAAATTTGCCGTCGTATTCCAGAGGCTGACCGTAGGAGTTGGAAGGTTGTGGTACAAGATAGTTATGAGACCGGAGGGCAAAACTTTACCGATGACTTCCTGGAGTCATTCTGTCAGCGTTATGGTTATGACGCATTACCATTCTTACCCGCTTATGAAGGATATGTAGTGGAAAGCCAGGATCGTACGGACCGCTTTTTATGGGATATGCGTCGCTTGGTAGCCGACCGTATAGCGTACGATTATGTAGGTGGGTTGCGTGATATCAGTCATAAATACGGGTTACAGACATGGCTTGAAAATTATGGGCATTGGGGATTTCCAGGTGAATTCTTGCAATATGGTGGGCAGTCTGATGAAATTGGTGGTGAATTCTGGAGTTTTGGTGAGTTGGGCAATATTGAGAACCGGGCTGCTTCCTCTTGTGGGCATATTTATGGGAAGAATAAGATATCTGCTGAGTCTTTTACAAGTGGTGGCCGTCCGTTTGAATGCTATCCCGCTACGATGAAAAAGAGAGGGGATCGTTTCTTTACGGAAGGTATTAATAATACGCTGCTACATGTATATATTTCTCAACCGTCTGATGAACGGGTTCCGGGAGTCAATGCTTTTTTCAGTAGTGAATTTAACCGTTTGAATACATGGTACTCCCAATTAGATTTGTTTACTTCTTATCTGAAACGGGTAAACTATATGTTACAGCAAGGGGTAAATGTGGCAGATGTAGCCTATTTTATCGGTGAAGATACTCCTAAAATGACTGGAATTGCCGAACCGGCATTACCTAAAGGGTTTCAATTTGACTATATTAACGCTGAGGTGATTGAGCGTGACTTGTTTGTGAAAGATGGTTTGTTGACTTTGCCTCATGGTACACAATACCGTATATTGGTGTTACCACAACTTAAAACTATGCGGCCGGAGTTATTAGAAAAGATCAAAGAATTATTGTATGATGGGGCTGTCGTTTTAGGACCTGCTCCTGAACGCTCACCCAGTGGACAAAATTATGGAGAGGCGGATAAACAAGTGAAGGCTTTGGCTGCTGAGCTTTGGGATGGGTTGGACGGTAACCGGAAAAAGATGGCTTGTATAGGGAAGGGGCTTTTAATGGTGAATATGGATATGGACGAGGCCTTGGCTACCATTCGCTGTGTACCGGATTGCAAGCTTCCAGAAGATGTGCAATTGCTGTACGGACATAGAACAATGGAGCAAACGGAGATTTATTTTATCTCCAACCAGGAAAATAAGGAGGTAACAGTCTACCCGGAATTCCGTGTGCAGCGGAAGCAACCGGAATTATGGAATGCCATTAATGGAAAGATCCGTTCTTTACCGGCTTATTGGAGGACAGAAACTGGAACTGTCGTTCCATTAAAACTCTATCCTTATGAGAGTGCGTTTATTGTGTTCCGTAGAACAGGTGGGGAACCGGCTGGCGAATTGCTGGTGCAAAACTTTCCAAATCCACAAATTCTTTTTCAGATTGACCAACCTTGGACGTTGACTTTCTGTGATACCTTGCGAGGTCCCAAAAAGATACAAACGCATAATGTATTGGAGGATTTGAGTAAAAGCGTAGAGGAAAACATACGTTATTATTCTGGAACCATTATATATGAAACGGACTTCTTTTTCACCGCCAAGCCTAAAGGTTGCATTTATCTGAACCTAAATCGTGTCGGTGTAATGGCGAAGGTAAAGGTAAACGGTCAGTATGCTGGAGGAGTTTGGACACCACCTTATCGGGTTGAAGTGACGGATTTGGTGAAACCCGGTAAGAATCATTTGGAGATCGAACTGGTTACTACTTGGCAAAATCGTTTGATTGGTGATAGTCATTTGCCTGAATCTGAACGGACTACCTGGATACCTATTAATAACTGGACTAATGGTGATTCTTTGCAACCGTCGGGATTGATGGGGCCGGTGTCATTGGAAATAGAAACTTTTCCGGTGCATCGTTAATTCTTCTTTTTATAATAAATTGCCAAATCTGACACCCTTTCAATCAAAAACTGTACAAAAAGTAGGGGGATAATCTCCTATTTTTGTATCGTTGAATAGCAACTAAAACTAATTACCATGAAACAATGCTTTTTTGCGGTCGACTTGGGGGCTACCAGTGGTCGCACAATTCTGGGAACTTTTACTTCGAATGGTTTGGAAATGGAAGAAGTAAACCGTTTCCCAAATCATCTGATTGAAGCTGGCAGACATTTTTACTGGGATATTTATGAACTTTACCGTCATATTATTGAAGGGCTAAGGATTGCCGCCCGTAAAGGTGTAGAAATAACTTCCATCGGTATCGACACTTGGGGAGTAGATTTTGTCAGTGTAGGTAAGGATGGGGGATTTCTTCGCCAGCCGTATTCCTATCGTGACCCTCATACGGTGGGTGCTCCGGAAGCGTTCTTCACACGTATACCTCGTAGCCATGTGTATGGATGGACGGGGATTCAGGTGATGAATTTCAACTCCTTGTTCCAACTTGATACATTACGCCGTAATCATGACAGTGCATTGGCAGCTGCAGATAAATTGCTGTTTATGCCTGATGCTTTGAGCTATATGTTGACCGGTCAGATGGTAACGGAGTATACTATTGCCAGTACGGCACAGTTGGTAAATGCCAATACCTGCAGGCTGGAGGATGCCTTGCTGCAGGAGATTGGACTGACACAAGCTCATTTCGGGCGTTTTGTCTATCCTGGTGAAAAAATAGGGGGCTTGACGGAGGAAGTACAACGAATAACCGGACTTGGCGCTGTCCCCGTGATAGCTGTTGCCGGGCATGATACGGCTTCTGCTGTTGCTGCCGTACCTGCCATGGACCGTAATTTTGCTTATCTAAGTAGTGGTACTTGGTCTCTGATGGGAGTGGAGACGGATGCTCCAGTCATTACTGCTGAAACAGAATCCTTGAATTTTACGAATGAAGGCGGTGTGGAAGGAACCATTCGTTTGTTAAAAAATATTTGTGGTATGTGGCTGCTTGAACGTTGCCGTACCGAATGGGGGGAAATCTCTTATTCCGAACTCATCGTTGAGGCTGGTACTTGTGAACCATTCCGTAGTCTAATTAATCCGGATGATGCTTTGTTTGCCAATCCGGCGAATATGGAGCAAGCCATCAAGACCTATTGTTCCGATTATCGTCAGCCTATTCCCATGACACATGGACAGATAGTACGCTGTATCTTTGAGAGTCTTGCTTTGAGATACCGTCAGGTGCTGGATAGCCTGCGAAATCTTTCACCACGTCCGGTGGAGGCTTTACATGTTATCGGTGGCGGTAGCCGTAACGAACTGCTTAACCAGTGGACAGCCAATGCTGTCGGTATTCCCGTGATTGCCGGACCTTCCGAAGCTACTGCTATCGGTAACGTTATGGTTCAGGCATTGGCTGCCGGAGCAGCTAGAGACATTGCTTCCATGAGACAGCTCATCAACCGTTCCATACCATTAAAGACTTTCTATCCGCAGGATATGGAGGATTGGAATACCGCTTACCTGCACTTCAAGCAATTGACGATGACTAATTATAATGGATAATGATTACCAATAATTTATAACTCATAATCAAATCACGTATCATGAAAGAAGAATTGATAAACAAAGCGTATGAAATTGCTAAAGAGCGTTACGCAGCTCTCGGATTGGATGTAGAAAAAGTAATGGAGCAACTTCAGAAAGTGTCTATCTCTATGCATTGTTGGCAGGCCGATGATGTTCAGGGATTCGAATCTGCCGGCTCATTGACCGGTGGTATCCAGACAACAGGAAACTATCCCGGTAAAGCCCGTAATATGGAAGAACTGCGTTCCGATATTTTGAAAGCTGCTTCTTATATCCCCGGTAAGCACCGTTTGAATTTGCATGAGATTTACGGTGACTTTGGCGGTACCTTCGTAGATCGCGATCAGGTAGAGGTGAAACATTTCGAAAGCTGGATGCAATGGGCAGCCGAGAATGGTATAAAATTGGATTTTAATTCCACTTCTTTCTCTCATCCGAAGAGCGGTAATCTTTCTCTGGCTCATCCGGACCAAGGTATCCGTGACTTTTGGGTCGAACATACTAAACGTTGTCGTGCCATTGCCGAAGAAATGGGGCGCCGCCAGGGAGATCCCTGCATCATGAATCTTTGGGTGCATGATGGTAGCAAGGATATCACTGTAAACCGTATGAAGTATCGTGTGCTTTTCAAAGATTCTCTCGACCGTATTTTTGCTACGGAATACAAGCATATGAAGGACTGCCTTGAATCGAAGGTGTTTGGCATAGGTTTAGAGAGTTATACAGTAGGCTCCAATGAATTCTGTATGGGCTATAGTGTACAGCATCAGAAACTTATTACCATTGATACCGGGCACTTCCATCCTACGGAAAGTGCTGCAGACAAGGTGTCTTCCATGTTGCTCTTTGTCCCTGAGCTGATGCTCCACGTAAGCCGTCCGGTACGTTGGGATTCTGACCATGTAACTATCATGGATGACCCCACTCTTGAACTTTTCCAAGAAATTGTCCGTTGCGATGCACTGGACCGTGTACACATTGGTCTTGATTATTTTGATGCTTCCATCAACCGTATCGGTGCTTATGTAATCGGTACCCGTGCGGCGCAGAAATGCATGTTGCGTGCGTTACTAGAACCATTGGCAAAGCTTCGCGAATATGAGGCCACCGGTCAAGGTTTCCAGCGCCTTGCTTTACTCGAAGAGGCTAAGGCTTTGCCTTGGAACGCTGTTTGGGACATGTTCTGTCTGAAAAACAATGTTCCGGTAGGTGAGGAGTTCATCGCTGAAATAGAGAAGTATGAAGCTAATGTAACCTCTAAAAGAGGATAGGAAACCCTTGTAACTGACAGAAATGGAAATAATATTAGGGTTATTGATTATTGCCATCGGAGCATTCTGCCAATCCAGTTGCTATGTACCCATTAACCGCATCAAGGAGTGGAGCTGGGAGTCGTATTGGATTGTACAAGGTGTTTTCGCTTGGCTGGTTTTTCCGTTCTTGGGCGCGTTGCTGGCAGTACCTGCCGACAATTCGCTGTTCGAGATTTATGCAAACAATCCTGCGGATACGCTTTGGACTATGTTCTTCGGAGCTTTATGGGGAGTGGGGGGACTGACGTTTGGTTTGTCTATGCGCTATTTGGGCGTAGCTCTTGGGCAGTCTATCGCTTTGGGTACTTGTGCCGGATTGGGAACGATATTGACTCCGGTATTTACTGGTAAGGCAGGAGATTTGACAACATCGGTTATTGTTGGTGTAGTGGTCACGTTGGTAGGTATTGGCATTATCGGTCTGGCCGGTAGCATGAAGTCTGCCAGCCTGAGCGAAGAAGAGAAGAAGAAGGCCGTAAAGGATTTCAATTTTACTAAAGGTATTATTGTAGCCCTTCTTGCCGGATTTATGAGTGCGTGTTTCAGTATAGGATTGGGTTTTGGAGAGAAACTCTGTTTTGCTGAAAGTGCGGATATATTCAAGACACTGCCTGCTACATTGATGGTGACACTGGGTGGTTTCATTACGAATGCCGTCTATTGTTTCTATCAGAATTCCAGGAACAAAAGTTGGGGCGATTATGGCAAGAAATCCCTTTATGTAAACAATGTCTTGTTTTGTGCTTTGGCCGGTGTGTTGTGGTACAGCCAGTTCTTTGGTCTTAGCTTGGGTAAGGGATTCCTTGCTGCCTCTCCGGTATTGCTCACATTCTCGTGGTGCATCCTGATGTCGTTGAACGTAACGTTCTCCAATGTTTGGGGGATCCTTTTGAAGGAATGGAAAGGGTGTACACCCAAGACAATTACAGTGCTTGTCATAGGCTTGGCAGTCTTGATAATTTCTTCTTTCCTGCCACAGTTGCTGGGGTAAGTTTAAATACCTATCTTTGAATATAAAACTAAAATATATCTGCATATATGAAATCAATTCTAGAAAATCGTCCGGCGCTGGCTGCGGAAGTTAATAAGGTGGCTGAGGTGGCTGGTTATCTCTGGCAGAAAGGTTGGGCAGAACGTAATGGGGGCAATATTACGGTCAACATCACTGAGTTTGTAGACGATGAAATCAAGGCTATGCCCGCCATTAGTGAGGTGAAATCAATCGGTGCTACTTTACCTTATTTGAAAGACTGCTATTTTTATTGCAAAGGCACCAACAAGCGTATGCGCGATTTGGCCCGTTGGCCGATGGAGAACGGTTCGGTCATCCGCATTCTGGATGACTGTGCCAACTATGTCATTATAGCCGACCAGTCTGTACAGCCTACATCGGAACTTCCTTCCCATCTTAGTGTACACAACAATCTGATAGCGAAAGGTTCTCCCTATAAAGCTTCGGTGCATACGCATCCTATTGAGCTGGTAGCCATGACTCACAACAAGAAGTTTCTGGAAAAAGATGTAGCTTCGAACCTGCTTTGGAGTATGATACCGGAAACAAAGGCTTTCTGTCCCCGCGGTTTGGGCATCATCCCTTATCAACTTCCCAGTTCGGTAGAATTGGCTGAGGCTACCATCCGCGAACTGGATGACTATGATGTAGTGATGTGGGAGAAACATGGTGTGTTTGCTGTGGATGTGGATGTGATGGCTGCTTTCGACCAGGTGGATGTACTCAATAAATCCGCCCTTATTTATATCGCTGCCAAAAATATGGGTTTTGAACCGGATGGTATGAGCCAGCTTCAAATGAAGGAAATGTCCGTAGCGTTTAATTTGCCCAAATAATTGTTTTAACAGATAGTGTGTAATTATGTATAGAATGATATTGAATGAGACCTCTTATTTCGGTGCCGGCTGTCGCGAAACGATTGCCGTGGAGGCTGCCCGCAGAGGTTTCAAAAAGGCTTTCTTTGTAACGGACAGAGATTTGATCCGTTTCAAGGTGGCTGATAAAGTGATTGAAGTTTTCGAGAAGAACAGCATACTTTATGAGCTCTTCAGTGATGTGAAGGCCAATCCTACCATTACCAATGTACAGAATGGTGTGGCTGCTTTCAAGGCATCCGGTGCCGATTTTATCGTGGCTTTGGGTGGCGGCTCTTCCATTGATACGGCAAAAGGTATTGGTATTGTTGTGAATAATCCGGATTTTGCAGATGTGAAGTCTCTGGAAGGTGTGGCGGATACTCGTCAAAAGGCTGTCCCTACTTTTGCTTTACCTACTACGGCGGGAACTGCTGCTGAGGTGACCATCAATTATGTTATCATTGACGAAGAGGTCAAAAAAAAGATGGTTTGTGTAGACCCTAATGATATTCCGGCAGTAGCTATTGTTGACCCGGAGCTGATGTATTCCATGCCGAAAGGATTGACTGCTGCAACCGGTATGGATGCACTGACTCATGCCATAGAAAGCTATATAACGCCGGGTGCATGGGCTATGTCGGATATGTTCGAACTGAAAGCCATTGAAATGATTGCTGTCCATTTGAAAGCTGCCGTAGACAATGGCAGCGATCCGGTTGCCCGCGAGGCCATGTCTCAAGCGCAATACATTGCCGGTATGGGGTTCAGCAATGTCGGTCTGGGCATCGTTCATTCCATGGCCCATCCTTTGGGTGCCCATTATGACACTCCGCATGGGGTGGCCAACGCATTGCTTCTTCCTTACGTAATGGAGTATAATGCAGCGTCCCCGGCTGCTCCTAAATATGTCCATATTGCGAAGGCGATGGGAGTCAATACGGAAGGTATGAGCGTGGAAGAAGGTATATGTGCTGCTATTGATGCTGTCCGGAAATTGTCTTTAAGTATTGGCATTCCACAGCGGTTGCGTGAAATCAATGTTAGGGAAGAGGATTTGCATCAATTGGCTATCGATGCTTTCAATGATGTCTGCACCGGTGGCAATCCGAGACCTACATCTGTGGAAGATATAGAAGCTCTGTATCATAAAGCTTTTTAAGGCAAGCGCTATTTTAGGTTACATGTCTATTCCCGTCCGTGATGAATAATATTCGCTGCGGACGGGATTTTTCATAAATAATCTCTATTTTTGTTCCGGAGCTATTATGGAAGGCACGTGTTATGACTAAAAATTATAATGATTTAGGAGTAGAGTTTAAGTACCTTATTGTAAATGACATGGACCAGAAATATGGTCTTTGGGTAAATACTGTGGGCTTTCAGTCTATCCAGCCTAATTCTCCTTATCCGTTGAAGGATCATCCTACCGGTTATTTTTTCAATGCGCAGAAAGGACGGATTCTGCGCGAGTACCAGTTGGTCTATATTACTAAAGGGAGGGGGGTGTTCTCTTCGGAGACCACGCCAGAGAAGCAAGTGTGCAAAGGACGACTGATGGTGCTGTTTCCTGGTCAGTGGCATACATATTATCCTTATGTGCAGACGGGTTGGAATGAATGTTCTGATTTTTTTACTCATATCTCTAATTCTCCTATAATTTTGTATTTCTTAAACTACTTTTCTATTTTAGCACAGTAAACTTTTGAAGTCTACATATTTTTATTACGTTTCAAAAATTTTCTTAATTTATCAAGATTTGTTGTTACGATAAGTTCTTCGGGGAAATCGCAACTTGCTAATATTTTGGAACTGTAGGTAAAATTACCCACATCAATATCTACATGAGCATCGCTTCCTGTAGTGATTGGGACACGATGCTTTTTGCAGAGAGACAACATAATTTTTAAATTTTCTTCTGCACACATTGTAGCAATATATTCACCATAGATTCCCACATTTCTTGTTACTTCTGATGGTCGTATTCCAGTATTTCTATACCAACTGCTTTTTTTATATGATATTGCATAATAAAAATAATGTGGATCAAAGAAAAATAATAACAAAACTGCACATTTTAACGATAAAGTACATAGCCATACGCAAAATATAAATATTCCCCAAAATAACCACTGTGTTTCCTTACTCCATTGATCCGTCCTCGCTTTATGATCAACTCTCCAATATTTAGATCGAAATGACAACTTGACCAACGCCGTATAATCTAAAACTT
>OGZC01001184.1_pt1 | contig 14268 bp, 10 predicted proteins | sample 1576751 | NCBI WGS metagenome assembly OGZC01 (sample SAMEA3541486, study PRJEB24748) | human gut metagenome | biome: human gut; feature: human-associated habitat; material: faeces | place: China | collected 2012
AGCAGATCCAATTTCCGGAATGCATTGAAAAGTTCCTTTCCAAGCATTGTTTTCTGATCCAACGGCAGATATTCTTCCTGCGAAGCTTCCTGAAGTACTTCATAGATCAACTCTGTCAGTTCTTCGTCCTCCATGTCCCTTGTCATATCCAGTCTGGATAATATCCTTGCATGGAGCTGCTCTGCTTCTATCATTTTCCTCATCCTTCCAGCTCTTTTTTTACCATCTTCTGCTTTACATCGTCATAACCCATCAGATGTAATTCTTCTTCAAACTGGAATAATTTTGCCTGCGCCACCTCCTCTTTTATGACTGCCACATGTATCTCCGTACACATCCTCAAGAGCTCATATACTCCACGGATCCCTTCATCGATATCCAGTATCAGGACTTCATATATGCTCTGTTCTGCAATCTGTTCCACAAACCCTGTCCACTCTTCGATCTCCACTGCCTTCAGATCTTCCGACATCCGCATAGGCAGAAGATAGTCAAGCGGTCCCATATGTTTTACCATACCTGCCAGAGCTGCCAGGAATCCCATGTTCATATAAGCTAAGAAGTACACCTTGTTGGTATTGATACCGGATAACTTGGTTGCCTTTTCATTGCCGCCCACTGCGTAGAAGTAACGGCCTACAGTAGTATTGGAAGTAATGTAACCGTATACCATGATGACGATCAGTACCCAGATCAGCACGCTGGGGATACCTTTGTGCTGTGCTAGGCGATAGCTGAATGCCAGGATCACAACAGCGATCACAGCTATCTTACCAATGGTAGCTCCAAGACTGGGAGCTTCATAACCCTTTTTTACCTTATCTGCTCTGTTCTTCAGCTGAAGTACTGCAAAGATCACTGCTGCCAGCACACCTGCAAATACACAGGTCAGATTGATGGGACCGTTCCCAAAGAAATCGGGGATATAGCAATCCGCACCGCCACCGAACAGATTTACGAAAGTGGTACAATCCTTAATGGATACTGTCATACCCTGCAGGACTACGTTACTCAAGCCACGGAATGCCAACATACCTGCCAGTGTTACGATGAACGGAGGGATTCTCACATAAGCGATCCAGAAGCCCTGGAAAGCACCGATCAGGGTACCGATCACGAACATGATCAGGATTGCCAGCCACATGTTCATCTTCATGTTCACCATGAGGACTGCACCGATGGCTCCGACAAAACATACTACCGATCCGACGGACAGATCAATGTTACCGCCGGTCAGGATACATAACAGCATACCGGTTGCCAGAATAAACACATATGCGTTCTGCGAGATCAGACTGCTGACATTCATGGGAAGCAGGATTGCTCCTCCGGTTCTCCATGCAAAAAATGCCGTAACCACGATCAGTACGAGGATCATGGTATATCTTTTTATAAAATCGAGGCCCTTTGTTTTATTCATGCCAATGCTCCTTTCTTACCGGCTGATAATATCTTGGACATGATAAGCTCCTGTGTTGCCTCACTGCCCGCCAGTTCTCCTACTATTTTTCCTTCGTTCATTACATAGATCCGGTCGCACATGCCAAGAATCTCAGGCAGCTCCGAGGAGATCATGATAACCGATTTTCCTTCTGCCACCAGTTGGTTAATGATGCAGTAGATTTCGTATTTTGCACCAACATCAATACCTCTCGTCGGCTCATCCAGGATCAGGATATCCGGATCTGTGAACATCCATTTTGCCAAAAGTACCTTCTGTTGATTACCGCCGCTTAAGTTTCCTACATTCTGCTCCACAGTTGGACATTTCGTATTCAGTTTGTTCTTATAGTCTACCGCCACATTGTACTCTTTGTCTTTATCAATAACAGTATGTCTGCTGATGGCATCCAGATTTGCCAGAGTTGTATTAATCTTGATCGGGTTGCTCAGAATCAGTCCGTTGCCCTTTCGATCCTCCGTCACATATGCCAGATGATTTTTGATGGCTTCCTGTACAGTATTCAGCTGTACTTTTTTGCCGTTGATATACAGTTCGCCGCTGATGTTGGAACCATAACTTTTGCCGAACAGGCTCATGGCCAGTTCCGTTCGTCCCGCACCCATCAGGCCAGAAATTCCCACTACTTCACCTTTTTTCACATTAAGATTGACATTATCCACCACCTTACGGTCAGAATACAGTGGATGATGCACGGTCCAGTTTTTGACCTCCATCAGAACCTCTCCGATCTTCGGCTCTCTCTTCGGGAATCGGTCGGCGATCTCTCTTCCTACCATTCCTTTGATGATCCGGCTCTCGGTAATATCATCTTTTCCCTTCACAAGCGTTTCGATGGTAGATCCGTCACGAATGACGGTGATCTTATCTGCCACATAAGAAATCTCATTCAGCTTATGAGAGATGATGATGGATGTCATTCCCTTTTTCTTGAGTTCCAGCATCAGATCCAACAGTGCCTTGGAATCCGTCTCATTCAGAGAGGCAGTAGGCTCATCCAGGATCAGAAGTTTTGCGTTCTTGGCCAGTGCCTTCGCAATCTCTACCAGCTGCTGTTTTCCTACGCCAATATCCTTTATCAATGTCTGGGGGCCTTCCTTCAGGCCTACGGTCTTCAAAAGTTCTGCCGCCCTGGCATTGGTTTCATTCCAGTTGATTTTGTACTTATGTCCCCGTTCATTGCCTAGGAACATATTTTCCCCGATGGTCATATAAGGGATCAGTGCAAGCTCCTGATGAATGATTACGATACCCTTTTCCTCACTGTCCTTGATCTTATCAAATTTGCAGACCTCACCGTCATAGATGATGTCCCCTTCGTAAGACCCATACGGATAAATACCGCTCAATACATTCATCAATGTGGACTTTCCTGCGCCGTTTTCGCCTACAAGTGCGTGGATCTCTCCCTCTTCCACCTGCAGGTTTACATTGTCAAGTGCTTTTACACCGGGGAATGTTTTGGTTATATTTTTCATTTCCAATAAGATTTTTGCCAATGGTATCCCTCCCAAGTCTTATTTCCACATTATCTAATCAAACCGTTCTATTTTGCTTTCCCATGAATACAGCAGGCGGGAAACGCCCGCCTGCCGTAAGGATCCCGCAGGATCCATATTATTTTATAAAATTACTGTAAATCTGCTTCTGTATAGTAACCGGAATCGATGAGCAGTTCTTTGTAGTTGCTTGCATCAGCGAATACGGGCTCGCACAGGTAAGAAGGAATGACACCGGTACCATTGTCATAGGTTGTGGTATCGTTGACAGGTGCTTCGCCGCCCTTCATGACTGCGTCTACCATCTCTACTACCTTGGATGCCAGAGTACGGGTATCCTTGAAGATGGACATGGACTGCTTACCGGAGATCATGTTCTTTACGTTGGGCTTATCACAATCCTGACCGGTAATGATAGGCCATTCGCCGGTGTAGTTTGCTTCCAGGGAATTGGTAACACCCAGTGCAGTAGAGTCGTTGGAGCACAGAACAGCATCCAGCTTTGTTCCGTCTGCATAGTTAGCGGAAATGATAGCGTCCATTCTGGACTGTGCGGTCTCAGTAGACCAGTTAGCGGTTGCAACGGTTTCGAAATCGGTCTGTCCGGATTTTACTACCAGCTTACCTGCGTCAATGTAGGGCTGCAGCACATCCATGGCACCGCCGAAGAAGAATCTTGCGTTGTTGTCACCGGGATCACCGGTTACCAGCTCGATATTGAAAGGTCCTGCTGCATTGTCCAGATCCAACTGATCTCTGATGTATTCACCCTGTTTCGTACCTACCATGTAGTTATCGAAGGTTGCGTAATAAGTAACTGCATCGGAGTTCATGATCAAACGGTCATATGCGATAACCGGAATGTCTTTTTCCTTTGCCTGCTCCAGAACAGTTCCCAGGGAATCACCATCGATGGATGCGATAACTAACATCTGGCATCCGGAGTTGATCATGTTCTCGATCTGGGATACCTGCGTAGGAATGTCGTTGGATGCATACTGCAGATCCACTTCATAGCCTGCTTCCTTCAGCTGGGCTTCCATGTTGGTACCATCCTGGTTCCATCTCTGCAGATCCTTGGTAGGCATTGCTACACCGATCTTACCGCCTTCTGTTGTCGTGGTGCTGGCAGTGTCGGTGCCGGCAGTGTCATCTGTTTTCGCTTCTGCAGATGTTTCTGTTTTGTTTTCTGTTGCCGGTGTGGATGCCTGCTGTCCCCCATTGGATCCACATCCTGCAAGCATCGTAACAGCCATAGCCGTTACCAGAAGTGAGCTTAATAATTTCTTCCTCATAAAAAGTAACCTCCCTTATTTGGTTTGTTTTTGTTGCTAAATAGAGAATATCATAAATCTTATAGCATGATTTTACGACCTTCTGTACTTTTCCGTCCTATTCAGAGGACAAAAATAAGCTGTGCTAGCAATATCTTGTCTGCCGGCACAGCCTTGTCACCAAATTTTTCCTATTGTGTTTTTAGAATCTATCTCTTTTCCCCATTTTCAAAGTAAATCCAATATTATTTGGGCATTTCCGAGGGAATGTTCAGATAAACATCCTCTTTTAAGTGAAATCCGCTTCCGATGATCACATCATTCATATTGTTTTTATCCACACTGATTGGTTCCAGACCAATGTACGGAACTTCATACTTTCCATTCTCTATAGTTACCGTATCTCCTTCCGGCAACGGCTCTCCCTTTGCCAGAAGCACCGCACACTCCGCTGCCTTCTGCGACATTTTTTCCACCGGTTTGTAGACTGTCATGACCTGTGTCCCCTCGACGATGCGCTGGCACGCTTCCAGGTCGGCATCCTGCCCCACTACCATAATATCTCCTGCCAGTCTCTTTTCTTTCAGAGCATGTACCACTTTGCTTGCCAGATCATCATTGCCGCACATAATGGCATCTGCCTCCGATACAACATCCATATGATCATAGATATATGCCCCGGCAAGTTCCGCTTTCCAGCCATCCGCATGCATAGAATCCAAGATCGTCACCTGATTATCCTCCATGACCTTGCGAAATCCCCTTTCCACCATAGCAACGTTGCTGTCCACGGCAGAGCCTCCCAGCATCAGCACATTTCCGCCGGCCAGACCGTTTTCCACCAGTGCCTCTCCCATCATGGTACCTACTCTTTCGTTGTCAAACGAGATATACAGGTCAATATCTGTATTCTGCAACAGTCTGTCATAAGCAATGATCTTAATGCCGGCATCTTTCGCCCTCTGCACTTCCTCTGTTAATCCTTTGGAGTCAATGCATATCACAACGATCACGTCCATTCCTTTGTCGATGAAGTAATTGATCTGCTTTTTCTGCTGCTCCAGATCACCGTTCGCATTCTGGACATTCACTTCCGCTCCCAACTCCTTTGCCGTTGAGACGAAAATGTCACGATCCCTCTGCCATCTTTCAATGACAAAAGAGTCAAAGCTCATGCCGATCTGAATCTTATCATTCTCCGCAACTTCTCCCTGATTTTTTTCGGTCTCCAGATTTCCGCAGGCACACAGCAATAACATCATCACCAGAAGCCACGCAACACATATCCATCTCTTTTTCTTATACATTGCCCTGTTCCTGCCCCTTTCCACGGTTTTCCTTGTACTCTGTCGGTGTCACGCCCACGTTCTTCTTAAAACTGCGGCTAAAATAATTCGGATCCGAATATCCGGTTCTGGCACAGATTTCTTTCATGGAGCACTCTGTCGTCTGCAGCAGTTCTTTTGCCTTGTCCATCCTTAAATTGGTCAGGTACTCGATAAAGTTTTCCCCGGTAGTTTCTTTGAATAGTTTACTGAAATAATACGGGCTGATATTTACCTCTCTGGATACATCATCCAGGGAAATGTCTTTGTGATAGTTATTCTTAATATAATTTTTCGCCGTCTCGATAATACTGCCCGACTTTTCTTCCCTTTTATTCAGAACGTTCCGGCAGGCTTCCTTCACTTTTTCCAGGAACCATGTTTTCATGGCCGCCGGTTCCGCTATTTCCATCACCTGCGGCAGATACTCCGCACGGGAATTCAGCTGATAGATCATACCACCTTTTTCATAGGCAATGTGCTCTGACCACAGGGCAAATTCCAGCACCTTAAGCCTCATATTCATCAGATCGGAACCACTATCCACCATCCAGTCAAAAAATGCCGATGCCGATGCGGAAGTATTGTCAATGTCACCGTCCTCGACTTCCGCAAAAAGTTTTTTCTCCAGCTTCACCGGATAATTTCCACCATATTCGCATTTGATCGGCAGGTCATCCACATGTGCCACACTGCCGGTGGTCGCCACCAGTGCATTCAGCGCCTCCGTATAAGATTCCGAAGCCATCAGAAAATCTTTCGGTTCTCCGATGCCGATGCGGAAGCTGATATCCGTTCTCTTGCGCAGATATCTGGTGAGTTCTCTGGCTTTTTCAATGAGTTCGATACGCTCATTATAGTCCATCACATCTTTCTCATAAGGTACCAGCACTGCCAGTTTGTTTGCCATGACGGTACCCACAATACAGTCCAAATTTTCTTTCAGACAGTCCCTGACCTCCTGATAATGCCTCTGCATTCTGACACTGCTTCCCACCGCATTCGTCATGTGGTTTCCCTGCTGCTCATCCCCGCATACCACAGCGATCATGTAGGCATATTGCAGCGTGATCCCTAAAATTGACCGGTAATTCTCAATATCCTCGCGAAAATGCTCCTGTAATAAGATATTGTGGATCAGACCGCTTTCAATAATCGGTACGACCGTCTCCAGTTTTTCCTTGATCAACAACTCATTTTTGCGTTTCAGGCGCTCTGCATCGATTCGCTCCATTGCCTTCTGCAATGCTGCAATGATCCGGGTCTTCTCCATCGGCTTGGTAATGTACTCCATGACTCCCAGTTTGATAGCTTCTTTCGCATAATCAAATTTGTCATAAGCTGACATTACGATAAACACTGTATGATTATTGCTTCTCCGGATCTCTTTCATAGCATCGATGCCGTTGATTCCCGGCATCTGGATATCCATGACCGCAACGTCCGGGCGGAAGCTCTCTGCCAGTTCAATCACACTTCTGCCGGTCTTGGCATACTGCACCTCGCAGGTATCCTTGAATTCTTTTTCGATGATGAATTTCAGGGAATCGATCACGATTCCTTCATCATCCGCCAGCATGATCTTATACATCCGTCTTTTCCCTCTCTTTTATCGGAAGATACAGGATTACTTCCGTTCCTTGATCTTTCCCGTCACTTAAAATCGTCATTACATCTTCGTTTTGCGTGAAAAGTTTTAATCTTGCGATAACGTTCCCCATCGCAATACCATTGGAACCGCCGCCTGACTGCTCTTCGTGATAATTGCCGCCAAGTACTTTTTCTATCGTATCCGGATCCATTCCGATGCCGTTATCCCGGATACTGATCCCAAGCGTATCTCCATCCACATGGTATACCTTCAGCCGGATCTTTCCCTCTCCGTTCATCTCTCTGATGCCGTGATTTACGGAATTTTCCACGATCGGCTGTAAGATCATGCTTGGCATGCAGCTGTCCAGCAGATCCTCCTCAATTTCTTTCCCATAATGGATATCCCCGGAAAAGCGGACATTCAGAATATAAATGTAATGATCCACCAGTTCCAGCTCTTCTCTGACCGTCACGATATCATTACTCTTTTTTACATTATAGCGGAAAAATTCCGCCACATTCTGTACATATTCATAGGTACGGTCGGCGCCTTCCATCATGGCCAGCTGTGCTCCCGCATTTAACGTATTGAATAAGAAGTGGGGATTGATCTGGGCCTGCAGAGCCTTTAACTCCGTTTTGCGCAGGGAAATCTCTTCCTGACGTACCTGCTTCATCAGTTTCTGGATCTTTCTTACCATGTGCTCGTAGGACTGTGACAGTGCCTCGATCTCCGTGGTGCCTTCCACAGGCTGATAAACATATCCCGCAGCATCCTTTTCGAACTCTTCCATAGCCCGGATCAGGCGCTGCACCGGATTGGTCACCAGTCTGGATACCAGAACACTGACCACCATGGTCGTCAGCAGAATGATTGTCAGCATGACACAGATGTTTCCCACCAGTTCCATCTCTTTGGCCGTCACCAGTTCACTGATATAGCTGACACCCACCACCTTCCAGTTACAGTTATCCAGCGCCAGGACACTACAGATCAGTTCTTCGGTCTCAAAGGAACCGTTGTGGCTCAGATCCAGTCCCTCCGTGGCTTCCGTCTTAAGACCCGAATACAGCAGCTGCTGTTGGGGATGATAGATGATCTCTCCGTTACTGTCTGTGATAAAGCAGTAGCCATGCTGTCCGATTCCCACATCGTCCACATAATCCGATATTTTGGAGAAACGGATATCAATGACTACCCGCAGCTTCTGTCCGTCTGCTCCGGGAATCTCCTGTAAGACCGATACCACCCAGGGATAATAGTCCTGCAACAGAGATTCCACATGTGGTTCCGACAGATAGAGTACCCCGGGGCTGTAGGAATCCAGTTCGATATAAGACAGATCCTTCAGATAATGTTCCTTCAGAGTATGAGTTCCCGTATGGGAATCCACCAGCTTCCCCTGCTCATCATAGATATAGACCGCCACCAGATCCGACCGGACACTGCAAAGAGTCTCCAGTGTCTGCCCGGTACTTCCGCCGCTCTTTGTCAGATCCTTCTCGATCAGACTCATGATCTCCTGCATATCTCCGATGTAGTTAGAAATGGTATTGGAAGCCTGAGTCACCGCCTGTTCACTGCTGGTATGTGCCGCCTGTTTCATACTTCCGACATAAAGAGAAAAAAAGTAAAAAGTGGACCACAGCAAAAACAGGGTAACCAGTCCCACCACTAATGTCGTAATGATAAAAGAAAGGGACGTTTTTTGCTTCTTCATATCTTATTCTTTCTCCTGTCGCATGGCATTGGGAGATACCCCGCAATACTTTTTAAAGCAGTAGCTGAAATAATGCTGATCGCTGTAACCGCAGCGCTCCGCAATCTCCCGCATCTTCATGGAACTGCCCAGTACCAGTTCCCTTGCCGTTTCGATCCTCTTTTTCGTCAACAGATCCACGAAGCTTGACCCGGTCTCTTTTTTGATCAGGGCACTCAGGTAATTGGGGCTCACATGAATGCTGTTGCTGACGCCCACCAGAGACAGGGACGGATCCCCATACTCCTTGTCGATGATCTGCATGGCCTTTTCACACAGGATCTGGCTGCTCTTTTTCTTGCCCGCATTGACCAGTTCCCATACTTCCAGGCAAAGTGCCGTGAAACGATCCCTGGATTCCCGTATCGGACCTTCCAGCATGGCAAAACGCTGGAACAGGGCGGAATCTTCTGTCACCGTATAGGCAATGCGGATCAGCGCCGAGGACATCCGGAAGATCAGGAATTTGCATTTCAGGGCAGCATCCTGCTGCACCTCCAGTTTGCCAAATGCATCCTTCAGATAGTTTTCCAGTTCCTCTCGGGAACCACCACGGATCAGATTCTCCATCTGAGTAACACATTCCGCCGCCAGCTCCATGTCCATGGTGTTATCCCGCTCTTCATCGGCAATATAATGGATGTTGCTCTCTCCCGGAGTGCAATATCCCAATGCACTCATAGCTCCTCTGTAGGCCTCGTGGCATTCTCCCAGATGTTCTCTGATACGGCTGACACCGATATGACAATGCATTTTCAGAATGCGTTCCGTACTCTGTACCATCTCTCCCACGGCAATATGCAGATACCGGTCGAAGGTCGACGTGGTGGCCGCCAGCACTGCAATGATCCTGCCGTCCATGGCAAAAGAATAATGCTTCATATATTTTTGCAGGATCATATCCACGGAATGTACCAGTTCCGGTCTCGTACGGTTCTTCCCGTTGGTATCCTCCACCGTGATGGCCAGCACCACATACTGAAAGGCATTATTACGATCCTTCAAAAAGCCGTTGCTAACCGCCTGTTCCTGTAAAAGTTCCTCCCGGTCCTGCCCCTCAAAGCTGGCATAATCATCTAGCAAAAGGGGCAGAAAAAACTGTTGCAGATCCGGATTATCATGTTTTCTGGCATCAAATTCCGCAAAGATTCCGTCGATCTTAAGCTTGATCTTCTTCAGTTCTTCCGTCAGATCCACCATAGTGATAGGTTTCAACATATAACTGATGATATTGTACTGGATGGCCTGCTGGGCATAAGAAAATTCATCGAAGCCGCTTAAGAAGGCGATCTGTGTGGTAGGACGTACCTCTCTGACCTGTCTTGCCAGCTCGATTCCGGAGACAAAAGGCATCCGGATATCCGTAAGTAGCAGATCCGGTTCCATCCTCTCCACCAGTTCCAAAGCTTCGATGCCGTTCTCCGCTTCCCCCACGACTTGAAATCCGATGCTCCCCCAGTCGATCTTCCTTATGATTGCTCTGCGTAATTCCTCTTCGTCATCTGCCACTACGATTGTATACATCGCTGTCCCTCTCTGGTATGTATTATTTTAAGGTAAGTATCTTCCCGGAAAACGCAATGGGAAGGGATATTTTTCTGGTACTGTTTTCGCCTGCAAACAGAATCTGGGCAATGCCGTCAGCCGATACGGACGCAATCCTGCCGGTTCCGTATTTCTGATGCTGTACTTCCCGTCCGGACTCACAGGCTGCGATGCAGGCCTCCACTTCCCGTGGCGGCAGCTTCTGCACCTTTTTGTCCGGTGTCTTTAGCAGCGAGCCTCTGATCCCGACAGCCGTACCGGTCTTTCTTACAGCGTTTAACGGCTTCGTTTTCTCAAACACTTCTCCTGAAAAAGCAGAGGTCAGATTCGGTCCAAAGGTAAATACATACAGCTGTTCCTTCGCTCTCGTCATTCCCACATAATAAAGCCTTCTCTCTTCCTCATAGGCATTTGCCTCCGGGGAATCCGATACACAGCCCCTCCCCGGAATCTGGGAAGGGATCACTCCCGCCAGCATATCCGCCAGATACACTCTTGTGTATTCCAGTCCCTTGCTGGAATGGATCGTGGACAGGATAAAATTACTCTTCGGATCCCCGCAGCCCTCTCGCATCATCTCCTGCAGCTTCTGTAATCTTGCATGGAAATCAAACAGGCTGTTCTCCTGATCTCCCAGGGCCTTTAATATCTCCGCCTTGCCACTGTCCAACCCGTGGGTATCCATGAATTCCTGATATCCCATATAATTCAGGATCCGGTAGATAGCTTTTCCTGCTGACTCATACCGCATATTGTCCAGATGGGTAGCCAGTGCCTTGCACTGTTTTCTGGTGTAAACGGATACCTCATCCATTTCCGCCACCGTATCCAACAGTGTCAGTCGTCTGGTATTGGCATCCACCGCCTCCATGGCCGCCTTTTTGCTGATACCGGCTCCCATTTTGTAATAGATCCGAAGAAATGCCTCCCCATCCCATGGATCCAGAGACAACTGAATAAAATCACAGATATCGTTGACCACCGGATGGGAAAAGAAGGTCATATCCGAATTTTTCACCCGGCAGGACAATCCTTTACGTTCCAACAGATCAATGATGGGAAGTGCACTTTCGTTATTCCGGTATAATACTGCCGTCTCCTGTTCACAGTCCTGGGCTACTTTCAGCAGATAATTGTACTGTCCCTGTCTGGATACTGCCTTGATCTCTGTAACGCAGCCACCACCTTCTCTGGCCGCGGTCATCTTCTTCGGATGTCTGTTTTTATTCTTCTGGATCAGAGTATCCGCCGCCCGGACGATCTCCTGCCTGCTGCGGTAATTGGTCTCCATGAGAAGGATCCCTGCTCCCGGATGTCTGTCCTCAAAGGAGACAAGTGCCTGCGGGTAAGCTGCCCGGAAGCCGTAGATACTCTGGTCTTCATCTCCCACCATAAACAGATTCCGGCTCTGCGCCGCCAGCAGGTCGATCATATCATGCTGTATTTTCGAAGTATCCTGCGCTTCATCCACACAGAAATACCGATACTGCTCCCTGAAATGTGCAAGTACCTCAGGATACTGTTCCAGAATTCTGAGGGCGTAGATCATCTGATCATCGTAATCGATCATCTGCATCTGCCTGAGTTTCGCATTATAAGTACGGAATATCTCCGGGAATTTCTCCACATCCGTGTCCATATCCCGGATTTTCTCCGGTGTCAGACGCATATTTTTCGCATAGGTGATATCCAGCTGGGTCTCTTTGATATCATTTTCCGTGGCGTATTTCCCCGTTACTTCCAGAAAAGACTGTTTGACGGCCGCCGAGGCTTCCTTATCTGCCACCTGAAAAGGCGTTTTCCCGGTACGGTAGGCAAAATATTGCAGTACCTTCTGGGAGATGCCGTTGATGGTGCGAAACTCCAGCCGCTCTGCATCCGCTTCTCCGAACATCCCCGCAAACCGCCTGCGCATATCATTCGTTGCCGCCACCGTATAGGTCACTGTCAGGATCGACTCCGGTGTTATTCCCAGGCAATAGATCATATAGCCCAGTCTGCTGACCAGTACGGTGGTCTTACCGCTTCCTGGAACCGCAAGAAGCAGTACCGGACCTTCCGTGGCCTGTACCGCCTGCATCTGCTGTTCGTTTAACTGTATGTGATAGTTCCGTACAAATTCCGTAAAATTCAATTCATTGTCCCACTTTCCGCCTCTGGCGTTTTTCTGCCTTCCTTTGTCGCTATCGGCTCACCGTCCAGTACTGCATCCAGAAGGATACCATTCTCATCGTAAGACAGTTTTAAGGAGAAAAAGGGGCGGTTCTCACGAAGCAGCCGGAAAAATATCTTGTCCCCTTCCCAGAGATCCAGTTCCTCCACCTTATTGATCTCCACCCATTCCAGCGCTCCTTCGTCACACTCCCTCGGTTCCCCCGTAAATCCATCCGCCGTATACAGGCACATATACTCACAGACGTCCCGGTATAAAAAGGTGATGATTCCCCGGAACCGGTAGGCCGTCAGAGTATACCCTGTCTCTTCCTTTACTTCCCGGAGCACACAGTCCTCCGGGCTTTCGTCCGCCTCGAAATGACCACCCACGCCGATCCATTTGTCTTTGTTAATGTCATTTTCCTTCTTCACCCGGTGAAGCATCAGATATTTTCCGTCCTGCTCGATGTAGCAGAGCGTGGTCAGATTTCTGAGCTGCTGTATACTCATTTTCTTTCTCCTCTATATCCCTATCCTCTGAAAAATCTGTCCAAAATTATTATTTCTTACAATGTTCCGCAATGGCTGCGATCGCTTTCTCCATCTGGAACGGTTCCGCCAGATGTGCATTCCTTCCGGCGGTCAGACATTTCTTCGCATCTTCTTCATACGTCAGCGCATTTTCCCTATTCCTCTCATTACAAATCCATTTTTGCATTTGAATGCATATTTAATTTATTTTACCATATTGACTGCCGGACGGCAACCTTATTGCTCCAGCATATTCTCAATAAAAATCCCATATCCTCTGGTACTGTCCTGCACGAGAACATGGGTGACGGCCCCTACGAATTTACCGTTCTGGATGATAGGTGCACCGCTCATTCCCTGGACGATTCCTCCGGTCAGGGCGATCAGGTCAGAATCTGTGACTTTCAGTTCGATTCCCCGGTTCACGTTGTCATGATCGAGATGAATGTCGGTGATCTCGATATCATAGTATCTGGTGGTGCCGTCTACGGTACACAAAATCTGCGCCGGTCCCTTTCGGATCTCCTGTTTTAATCCAATGGGCATCGCCTCTTCCGTTCCCAGTGCCAGTGCTTTGTCATTGCACTTGCCGAAGATTCCCCGGACACTGTTGCTGGTAATATCCCCCAGAATCCTGTCATCAGAATAGATGATCATTCCCGTCATTTCCCCCGGATGACCGGCCGTTCCCTTCTGAATGGAGATGATCTCCGTCTGGTACAGGGTTCCGTCATTCATTTCCATCAGGTTGCTGGTGTCCACATCATTGATTCCATGCCCCAGTGCTCCGAAATTTCCCTGACTGTCAATGTAGGTCATGGTTCCCACACCCTGGGCATTGTCCCTGACCCAGACACCGATCTTATATTTTTTCGTCTGATCCTGTACCGGATCGATTTTAACATCAAAATATTCTTCGCCCCGCCGGATCGTCAAAATCGCTGCTTCTCCACTACCGTTTTCGATCCGGGTGATCAGATCATCCTTGTCCGCCACTTCCGTGCCGTTCAGTTTCACCACATAATCGCCGCTTTTCAAAATATGTTCCGCCGGAGCCACCTTCTCCCCGTTGACAGAACGGAACTCTCCGGTACCTATGACCATTACCCCTTCGGTCTTGACATA
>OGZC01001190.1_pt1 | contig 14235 bp, 14 predicted proteins | sample 1576751 | NCBI WGS metagenome assembly OGZC01 (sample SAMEA3541486, study PRJEB24748) | human gut metagenome | biome: human gut; feature: human-associated habitat; material: faeces | place: China | collected 2012
TTATTCTGATCGGCTGGACGATTCTTTTATTTTTAGGAGTCGGTTTCTCCGAATCGGTCAGTACGGTAATCTCCAGTATCGGTAACGTGGGACCGGGATTGGGTAGTTGCGGTCCCGCATACTCGTGGAATTCTTTGCCGGACTTGGCAAAATGGGTTCTTTCTTTTCTGATGTTGATAGGCAGACTGGAACTTTTCAGTGTTCTGTTACTCTTCTATCCGGGATTCTGGAAAAACCGTTAAGACTATTTTGCCGGTATAGCTTTGCCGCTCAGGAGAATAAATGGCGTATCGCCTCTAAAGGGGCATAGAATAACATTCTGGGACCGGAGAACCGCATAACCTCTCGCATCCGTTTGCGCATGGCAGGCTTATAACAATGTACGGGACACTTCTTGCACGAGCTTTTTTTCTCTCCGAACGGACAGTGGTCAAGACGGGCATGTGCGTAGCGGAGCAACTCTTCGCACTTCGGACAAAGGGTTGCATTCTTCTCTTTTTTCCGGCAATAGAGACGGATCATGATCTCTACTGTTCTCTTTTCCTGAGTGATACGCGTTTTTTTATCTGTTTCCATTTGTTTTCTTTTCGCTTTGGAGGCTGGCTTCACTTCGGCAAAGATAATAAACTGATCGTATATTTTGCAAAGAACTTCCGCTGGAATGATTGCCATTGCTGGAAACTATGCGTATCTTTGCGGCATGAGAAAGTTATTATGTCCGCAATGCAAGATTGCTGCCCTATATGTGGTGAATGACCGTAAAGAGCGCCTTTTGGTCTATGTACTCGAAAATGGAGAAGTTGTGCCTAAAGATCCGGCTGCTTCTACCGATGGATTTGATTTGACGGAAGTTTATTGTCTGGGTTGTTCCTGGCATGGTTCGCCGAAAAGACTGGTGAAGAGATAGACAGTTTCCGGCACTTCGTCTTTTTTTGATTTATGTCAATAAAAAGAGGGTGCGGGATTAGAATCTTTCAACCGGATTTTTCTGTATCTTTGCAGCCAATTTTTAGGACATAGACGTATGGCAACTTCTAAAGAGATGACGGCGGGGCCGGCATTACCTCTGATTTTTAATTTCACTCTGCCGCTTTTGTTCGGCAATCTGTTGCAGCAAACGTATTCGCTTGTTGATGCTGCAATCGTAGGAAAGTTTTTGGGTATTAATGCATTAGCCTCTGTCGGGGCTAGTACATCCGTTGTGTTTCTTATTCTGGGTTTCTGCAACGGATGTTGTGGAGGATTCGGTATCCCCGTGGCACAGAAGTTTGGGGCGAGGGATTATAGTACGATGCGCAGTTACATTTCCGTCAGTCTGCAACTTGCTGTTGTGATGTCTGTGGTCATAGCCATCTTTACCAGTATTTATTGCGCGGATATTTTGAAGATGATGCGTACACCGGAGAATATCTTTGAAGGAGCGTATGCTTATCTGCTTGTTACTTTCATCGGGATACCTTGTACTTTCTTTTATAATCTGTTGTCGAGCATTATCCGTGCTTTGGGAGATAGCAAGACACCTTTCTATTTCTTGGTACTGGCTACGGTGCTCAATATTATTCTCGATTTATTCTGTATATTGGTACTGGGCTGGGGAGTGATGGGAGCTGCCATTGCTACGGTCTTTTCGCAGGGAGTTTCCGCTTTTCTTTGTTACGTTTATATGTATCGGAAGTTTGACATTCTGCGGGGCACGCCGAAAGAACGGAAATACCAGTCGAAGCTGGCGAAGACGTTGCTTTCCATTGGCGTTCCTATGGGATTGCAGTTCTCCATTACGGCCATTGGCAGTATCATGCTTCAGAGTGCGAATAATGCGTTGGGTACGGCGTGTGTGGCAGCTTTTACTTCTGCGATGCGTATCAAAATGTTTTTCCTTTGTCCGTTGGAGAGCCTGGGGATGGCTATGGCTACCTTTAGCGGTCAGAATTACGGTGCCGGAAAGCCTGAACGTATTTGGTCGGGGATTAAAGCCAGCACGCTGATGATGGTTATCTATACAGCCGTCACTTTCTTGATTCTGATGGTGGGAGCCAAATCTTTTGCCTTGATCTTTGTTGATCCGTCTGAAATTGAGATTCTGGAGAAAACAGAACTTTTCCTGCATATATCAGTCTCTTTCTTCCCGATGCTTGGGTTACTTTGTATCCTGCGCTATACCATTCAAGGAGTGCCAGGATGCGGATGGCAGTGGGCTGTATGTCCCTTTTGGCCAATAGGTCCAAATATTTCTTTTCTTCCATTTTTTCTATTTAATAAGTTTTTGTATGCGTATGGCGTTCACTATCGCAATGAGGGCGACGCCTACGTCGGCAAAGACAGCTTCCCAAAGTGTAGCGATTCCACCGGCACCGAGGATGAGGACAAGCAGCTTCACTCCGAAAGCCAGCGAGATGTTCTGCCAGACAATCCGGTGGGTTTGCCTGCCCGCATGAATGGCGGTGGCCACTCTCGAAGGCTGGTCTGTCTGTATCACTACATCGGCGGTTTCGATGGCGGCATCGCTGCCAAGTCCGCCCATGGCGATGCCCACATGGCTAAGGGCAAGAACCGGGGCATCATTGATGCCGTCGCCCACAAAGGCTATTCGGTTGGCAGGGTTGCTGCGGAGTGCCTCGATGTGCTTCACCTTTCCGTCCGGCAGCAGGTTTCCGTATGCCTGGGTGATGCCTAGCTTTTCTGCAAAGTTAGTAACAATGGCTTGTTTGTCTCCCGATAATATCTGAATATTATTGATATTTAAAGCTTTTAATTCTTTGACGGCGTTGACGGCATCTTCCTTTAATGTGTCTGATAGCAACAGATAACCGGCATATTTTGTTCCGATGGCGCAGGCCACAATCGTATCGACAATTGATGACAATTCATCGGGATATTCTATCCCGAACTTAGTCAGCAGGCGGGTGTTCCCCACCAGGACACGCGTTCCATCCATAGTGGCTTGCAGTCCGTGGCCGGCAATCTCCGTAACGTCCGTTGTGGCAATCAGCTCTATATCTCTTTGTTTGGCATAGCTTATGATGGCTTTGGCTATGGGGTGCGTACTGTTTCGCTCTGCCGAGGCGGCAAGCTGTATCAACTTCTCTTCCGTAACTCCCGGTTGTGCCTGGCAGGATTGTACATCGAAGGTGCCTTTGGTCAGCGTACCCGTCTTGTCGAATACCACCGTGTTGACTTGGGTGATGGCATCGAGGTAGTTGCCACCTTTGAAGAGGACACCCAGGCGGGAGGCGGCGCCGATTCCTCCGAAGTAGCCTAACGGAATGCTTACGACGAGGGCGCACGGGCAGGAGATAACCAGAAAGACCAATGCCCTGTATAGCCAGTCATTGAAGATGAACGAGAATTGTGCATCTGCCAGCGAATAGAGGAAGGGGAGCAGTACAATCAATGCCGCCAGTCCGGTGACGGCGGGCGTATAGATACGGGCAAACTTACGGATGAAAAGTTCTGCCGGCGCTTTGCGCTCGGAGGCATTCTGCACCAGTTCCAATATACGGGAAAGAGCACTTTTCTCGAAGGGTTTGGTGACTTGGATGCGTACGACTTTGTCGGTCGCAATCATTCCGGCAAGCACTTCCCCGCCCTGGCGGATGTTGCGGGGAACACTTTCTCCCGTCAGTGCAGAGGTGTTGAAGGCGGCAACTTCGTCCAGCATCGTTCCGTCCAGGGGGACGCGCTCTCCGGCTTTTACTTCGATGGTTTCGCCTACCTGCACACGTTGGGGAGCTTCGACAAGCGTACTGCCGTTTCTGATGACCGTTGCCGTTTCGGGACGTACGTCGAGCAGGGCGCTGATGTTACGCTTGGCTTTGTCTACGGCTTTGTCCTGAAAGAGCTCTCCCAAGGAGTAGAAGAGCATGACGGCAACGCCTTCGGGATATTCGCCTATATAGAAGGCGCCGAGGGTGGCGATGGACATAAGGGTGAATTCGCTGAACACGTTCTTTTGCAGGATGCTTTCCCAGGCTTCCCTCATCACCGGGAGGCCTACGGGGAGATAGGCAAGCAAGTACCATATAAAAGGTACATACTCTCCCTTGAAGAAGGTGGCGTCAGTAGCATTCAGGATGAGACTTCCGAAAAGTAATAGGGTGGAGAGGATGATTCTCCAATAATCTTTCAGCAGACTGTTTCTTTTTTCTTGTATCGCTGTATGTCCGTGTGTGCAGCAGCATTTGCAACTCATATTGTTTCCTCTTATTTTCTATTTTCTGCAGCAAAGGTAGCGGAAAGGAGATGCAACTTGGTTGCAAAGTGAAAATTTCCGGAATGTCCGGGAAAGATTTCGCAAGCCGACACTTTCCGTATCGGCAATATCGGAGATGTTCATCCCGAAGATTTCCGGTAGCTGATAGAGGTAATTCGCGAGTTAAACGCTATCTTTCCCTATTTTTACACCCAATTTCGGAGGTATTAGATTTATGGCAACATCCAGAGAAATGGAAGAATACGGAGTTGTTCCTATACATTTCCGTTTCTTTTTTCCCGGTTTGGAGACTGCTCTGCATCCTGCGATACACTATCCAGGGGGTGGGATATACCAATCTTGCCATGCTTTCCGGTGTCTTGGAGATGATTGCCCGGATACTGGTCAGCCTACTGGCTGTTCCAGCCTTCGGTTGTCTGGCTGTTTGTTTTGGTGACCCTACTGCATGGATTTTTGCAGATGCCTTTTTAATACCAGCCTTCATTTATGTCTATCGGCGGATACTTCGGATGAAGAAAAATTAGTGTATCTTTGTATCGGGGAGTTGAAAGAAGAATGACTGGACGAAAAATTATACACATCGATATGGACGCATTCTACGCCTCCGTAGAACAGCGTGATAATCCTGCATTGCGGGGCAAGCCCATTGCCGTGGGCCATGCGGAGGAACGGGGAGTGGTGGCGGCAGCCAGTTACGAGGCACGGCGTTTCGGGGTGCGTTCTGCCATGTCGTCACTGAAGGCAAAGCAGCTGTGCCCCCAACTTATCTTTATCCCGGGACGGATGGAAGTCTACAAATCCGTTTCCCGCCAGATACACGAAATCTTTCATGAATATACGGATGTCATCGAGCCCATTTCGCTGGACGAGGCTTTTTTGGATGTGACGGAGAATAAACCGGGCATTCCATTGGCTGTAGACATCGCGAAGGAGATAAAGCGGAAGGTGCGGGAGAGGTTGAATCTGGTGGCTTCCGCCGGCATATCCTATAATAAGTTTCTTGCCAAGATAGCCTCGGACTACCGCAAGCCGGATGGGCTTTGCACCATACATCCTGCCCAGGCACTGGACTTTGTTGCCCGGCTGCCCATTGAAAGTTTCTGGGGAGTGGGACCGGTAACGGCGAAGAAGATGCACACCTTGGGGATTCACAACGGGGAACAGCTGCGCATGCAGTCTTTGGAGATGCTGACCCGCGAATTTGGCAAAGTGGGGACAGTCTATTATGATTTTGCCCGTGGCATCGATACCCGTCCGGTAGAGGCTGTCCGCATCCGCAAGTCTGTGGGTTGCGAACATACGTTGGAGAAGGACATCAGCAAGCGTTCATCCGTCATTATAGAGCTGTACCATGCGGCAGTGGAGCTGGTGGGGCGACTGGAGCACGCCAATTTCCGCGGGAATACGCTGACGCTGAAAATCAAGTTTCATGATTTTAGCCAGATTACCCGCAGTATGACCCAAACAAAGGAGCTGGTTGCCCTTGACGTGATTCTGCCTTTGGCAAAGCAATTGCTGCAGGAAGTGGATTATGAACATCATCCTATCCGTTTGATTGGGCTTTCCGTTTCCAACCCCCGTGAAGAGGGGGAGGAGATCGGAACGTTAGCGTCGTCCATGAAGACACGGCTGCCGTAACCATCTACCTCGAAGGCGTACACCTTACCGAATTCCGGATGCTCAACGATGGCATATTTCTTCACGGCCTCCTCTACCTCACCCGCCAACGCCTCGCAACGACCGGCCAAGTCCGTGTTATTTCTTACGGCACGAAGAATCTCAGCCACCTGACGAAGCGAGGTGATAGCGAACAAGTTCGATGGCACCAAGAAGCCAAACAGCGTAGCGTCGTCGGAAGGACGGAAAGAGGAGACGATCAGGCCCACCGGATTCACCGGGCTACCCCAACCATCGTTCAAGAGGGTATCGCCTTGGCGGTCCGTCACACGGGAGAAACGGTACGGCCCGAGGCTGTCCTTGCGCTGTTGCTCACGGAAAGTACGGTAAACGGCCTCCATCGCCTGCTCCCATTTGCTGTCGAATACGGAGGTATCGCCTACTTCCTTCCAATAATGATACGCCAAGCGGATCGGGTAGCAAAGCGAGTCGATCTCCCATTTACGCTCGTGAAGCTCTTTCTTCATCTCCGTGCGGTCGCTCTCCCACTCGCTCCCGGTAGGGCCTTCGTTGAAGCCATTAGCGTAGGGATCGATCAGGATGCAGGCGGTCTGGCGATTGATAGCACCAACCAGCATCTGCCGCAAGTCCTTATCCTTCTTCGCCAAGGTGACGAAGGGGTAAACCTGCGCCGAGGAGTCACGCAACCACATGGCGTGAATATCTCCGGTGATCACGAACGTATCCGGCTTGCCGTCTACCATCTTGAACTCACAGGTCGTGTCCAAGGTATTCGGGTAGCAGTTCTCGAACATCCAAGCCAGTTTCGGGTCCTTGATACGGGCCTTGGAAGCCTTCAGTTGCTCCTCTACCGCCTTGGAGGTAAACTTACGGGCCTCGGGAGCCGGGCGCTTGCTGGCGTAATCGCCGGTCACCTTAGAGGCGATCGTGCTAAAACTCTTTTTATTGTCGGGCGTACTCACGGCGGAGTATACCTTCTCGCCAACCAACAGGCCGGCCAAGGAAATAGATCCTGTTTTCAGGAAATTACGTCTTGTAGTCATTTATATAGTTTTTATGGTATTATATTCCAGTGGCAAAGTTAAGAAAAAAAATAAAGGCTCCCAATCCTTTTCGGACCGGAGCCTTCGCCAACTCAATAATTCCTTAAATTAGCCTAAATACGATTTGAGGAGCTTGCTACGAGTTCCTTGTCTTAATCTTCTGATTGCTTTTTCCTTGATCTGGCGGACACGCTCTCTAGTGAGGCCAAATTTGTCGCCAATCTCTTCCAATGTCATTTCCTGACAGCCAATACCGAAAAACATCTTGATAATCTCACATTCTCTTTCGGTCAGTGTAGCAAGCGCTCGATCAATTTCCTTAGCCAATGACTCGTTCATTAACGACCGGTCCGCGATAGGAGCGTCATCGTTCACAAGCACATCCAAAAGGCTGTTGTCTTCGCCTTCCACGAACGGGGCATCCACGGAAATATGACGTCCGGACACCTTCAAGGTATCGGAAATCTTATCCACCGGGATATCCAACTCATCAGCAAGTTCCTCTGGAGACGGTCTACGCTCGTTTTCCTGCTCGAACTTGGAGAAGGCCTTGCTGATCTTGTTCAGCGAGCCTACTTGGTTCAACGGAAGACGCACGATTCTTGACTGCTCTGCCAAAGCTTGCAGAATAGATTGGCGAATCCACCATACAGCATAGGAAATAAACTTGAAACCTCTCGTCTCATCGAATTTCTCAGCAGCCTTGATCAAGCCTAAGTTACCCTCATTAATAAGGTCGGGCAAACTCAAACCTTGGTTCTGATATTGCTTAGCCACAGAAACGACGAAACGGAGATTCGCACGGGTCAATTTCTCTAACGCCCTACGGTCTCCTCTTTTGATAGCCTGTGCCAATTCCACTTCCTCTTCTACCGTGATAAGATCTTCTCGACCAATCTCTTGAAGATATTTATCCAGCGAAGCGCTTTCGCGGTTGGTAATGGACTTTGTGATCTTTAATTGTCTCATTCAATTTGTTTAATTGAGAATACGGGGTGCAAAGATAACCATTTTTGTTGAAAGAATTGGCTGGATGCACCCCACATCCAGCCAATTAAAAACCTTTAACAATCTTTTCACACCTATAAGACTACAGTCCTTGTTTATCTTATTCGGCAAGATCTATCGCATAGTACTTCGTACGTCCGTTCGGGTAGAAGCCTTTAATGAAGAGGCCTTGATCTTCCGTACGTCCTTGAAGTATGCTTTCCACAATCTTTTCCAAGTCTTCCGGAGCAGAGATCTTCTGGTTGTTTACAACCATGATAATGAAGCCTTTCTTTATACCGGCGTCTTTCAGCTTGCCGCTGGTCAGACCGGTGACCTCGATACCATAACTTACACCTAACTTACGTTTCTGCTCGTCGTTCAAAGCCTTGAACGCTGCGCCCATAACCTCTGCGCTGTCGCCACCCTTCACGACCTTGGTGCTACCTTGCGCATTACGGAGTTCTACCGTGAATTTCTTCGTGCTACCGTTGCGGTTGATCGTCAACTCTACCTTGTCGCCCGGACGGTATTTGCTGATCTGCTCTTGCAAAGCGCTAGACGATTTGATCTTCACGCCGTTCACGGCTACAATCACGTCACCCTTCTCGATTCCGGCTTCCTTAGCGGAGCTGCGCTCGGCGAAACCACCTACGTAAGCGCCCTCGAATACTTTCACTTTCTCTTTCTCAGCGTCGGGCACGTATTGCGGGTCTTGTATCAATACGCCTAATACGGCACGCTGCACGGTTCCGAATTGCTTCAAGTCGTTAGCCACCTTGCCGGCGATGCTGATGGGCCCGGCGAAAGAGTATCCGGCGAAGTTACCGGTCTCGGAGTAGATAGCGGTATTGATACCGACTAACTCGCCTTTCGTGTTCACTAGTGCCCCACCACTGTTACCCGGGTTCACGGCGGCGTCTGTCTGTATAAACGACTCGATCTTGCTACGATCCTTGCCACCGGCGCCGATGTTGCCACGGCTCTTAGCGCTCACGATACCTGCTGTAACGGTAGAGGTCAAGTTAAACGGGTTACCTACCGCCAACACCCACTCACCTACTTTCAACTTCTCAGAATCACCAAAGGGGATCGTAGGTAAGTCGGTTGCCTCAATCTTGATCAAGGCGATATCTGTTGTCGGATCAGCCCCTATAATCTTTGCCGGGAATTTCCGGTTATCGTTTAAGGTAACCTCCAGCTCGTCGGCTCCGTCGATCACGTGGTTGTTCGTGATGATATAACCATCCGTAGAGATAATGACACCCGAGCCAGCGCCCACACGAGGTTGCTGTTGCGGACGTTGGAACCCTCCACGGCCACCGAAGCCGAAGAAATACTCGAACGGGTCCATATACTGCTGACCGCCGTCCCCGTTAGAGGCTTGCGCGTTAGCCGTGGCCTTGATATGGACAACCCCGTGGATGGCGCTCTCGGCGGCCGTAGTGAAATCGATATTCTCGGCGGCCACGGTTCCATAATTCGTCAATCGGTACGGTTGCTTGAAGGTATTCTCAACTCCGGAGGCCAACTCCGCCGGACGTTGATTCTTATTCATCAGGTAAGTACTCGTTCCGATCGCGGCACCAGAACTAATGGCTGCTATCAGAGCAACACCAAGCACATTCTTCCAGATATTTTTCATACTTTTCTTATTTAATTAAACACTTAAATTTAACAGTTTCTTTACGGCAAAGAAAACTCAAAAATTGTGCGGATATTCCATTTCCATCGTATTTTTTATCACTTTTAACGAGGCATCACAGGGGCTTAACCGCACTTAACAGTACTGTGTATTGCAAAGTACCTTTTTAACAATTAAACAGCAGACGAATTGACAGTTGACACGCGATAACTGACAGTCGGCAATCGATAACTGACAGTCGGTTACTGGCAATCTAGAATCTCTGTTCGTATAAAAAACACCTAGGAGACAGAATATGTTTACGGCTGAAAAAGAAAATGTTATCCTATCTCTCCTATGCGTCTACAAAATAATTGTCAACCGCCGACCGTCAACTGTCAACTAAAATACCTATCTTTGTCCTATCGCAGTCTGCTGGTCTGTCGCTCACCTTCGGGTGTGAGGAAAGTCCGGGCAACACAGAGCACCATACTTCTTAACGGGAAGCTGTCCGTGAGGGTAGAGTAACGTAACAGAGAATAACCGCCGGACTCGTCCGGTAAGGGTGAAAAGGTGAGGTAAGAGCTCACCGGGTCCCGTAGCGATACGGGATGCCGTACGTCTTATGGGTTGTAAGGTCATGTATACCGGCGCATGTAGGATGGCTCGTCCGATGCCGGGGGGTAGACCGCTAAAGCTTACCGGCGACGGTAAGACAAGATAAATGGCAGGCGCCTCTTTCCAAAGAGGTACAGGACCCGGCTTATAGGCAGACTGCTTTTTTTATTTGCCAATTAAATCATGTGCCGATATGCCCAAAAACAAGCCACGGGAAGAAAAGAAACCTATTGGAGAACGGATCAGCGCATTATTAGCACGAACCATCCGTTTCGTTACCTACGACATTTGGCGGATTACCGAGAATGAAGTTAGTGGGCTGAAGGAGATTTATATCAATATCATCAAGACGGTCATACTCGCCGTGCGGGGTTTCCAGAGCGAGAACCTGCAAACCAAGGCGTCGGCGCTTACCTACAGCACCTTGTTATCTATCGTACCTTTGCTGGCCGTATTATTAGGTATAGCTAAGGGCTTCGGTTTCCAAGGGACGGTACGGCAGGAGTTGTTCGATTATTTCCCCGGGCACGAGATGGAGCTGAACAAGGCGTTCGAGTTCGTGGAGAGCTATCTGGCGCAGGCGCAGGGGGGAGTGATCATCGGGGTCGGTTTGATTTTATTGTTTTATACGGTGATCAACTTGATCTCGTCCGTGGAGGATACGTTCAACGACATCTGGCAGATCCAGAAATCCCGTCCGTGGTACCGGAAGATATCCGATTATCTGGCCTTATTCCTCGTGCTGCCGGTGCTGATGACGGCATCCAGCGGTTTGTCCATCTTCATGTCTACCTTGCAGAACTCGTTCTTGGGGCAATACTTGTTTTTTACGCCACTCGTAGAGCTGTTCTTGCATATAGCGCCTTATATTATCACGACATTGGCTTTCACGGGGCTGTACGTCTCCCTGCCGAATACGAAAGTAAGGTTCGTGAACGGGTTGGTGGCAGGCTTTATCGCTGGTTGCGCCTTCCAGTTGTTCCAATTTATTTATATCAGTGGGCAGATTTGGGTGAGCAAGTACAACGCTATTTACGGTAGTTTTGCCGCACTGCCTTTGTTGTTGCTTTGGTTGCAGCTTTCTTGGTTGATTTGCTTGTTTGGCGCAGAGCTGTCGTACGCCTCCCAGAACGTGAAGAAATTCAGCTTTGAGAGGGACAGCAAAAGTATCAGCCGCCGGTACAAGGATTTCTTGACCTTGCTGATCGCCTCGCTGATCGTCAAACGGTTCGTGAAAGGCGAGAAACCCTATACGGCCGACGAGCTATCCGACGCTTACCGCATCCCTATCCGCATAACGACACAGATCTTATACCTGCTCACGGAGTTGAACATCATCATCGAGGTGAACTACGGGAATGACGACCGTGTGGCATACTACCAGCCGGCGATCGATGTCAATAAGATCACGGTCAGCTACCTGCTGACCCGCATGGACGAGTATGGCTCCGAGAACTTTAAGATTGACACGAGCAAGCTTTTCAGCAAGGAATGGAAAGCCCTGCTGAAGACACGTGAGGATATGATAAAGGCAAACGACAATATCCTGCTGAAAGACCTATAGGGAATTGAAAATTGAGAATTGAGAATTGAGAATTAATACAGGAAATAGGGATTTGACGAGTGGGGCGGTATGGAAGGTGATCCTGCGTTTCGCTTTCCCTTTGCTGATCGGCAATCTGCTGCAACAACTCTATAACGTGACCGACAGCGTCATCGTCGGGCAGTTTCTGGGGAAAGAGTCGCTGGCGGCTCTGAACTTTTGGGATTCCAAAAACGACGGCGGCTAAAGCACACGGCATCGTAGTGCACGGTCAATGCGGAAATACGAGCTACACCCGATTTTCCATATCGAGTGATATAGATTTGGCTTTGGGGGAGGATTGTCTATTGTATGCAAAAAATTGAAGTTGTTGTTCGCATCACGAAGGATCACTGCCCACCGCAAGAGCAGACGATTTTTGAATGGTTCGATTTGATGCGGAATCCCACAGACGCTCTGAGCCGTCCCGATCTGGAAATCAACTTGGAACACCACCGTGTTTTCAAACACGGAACAGAGGTGTACATGAGTCGTTATGAATACGGTGTTTTGAGTTTGATGGCACAGCATCCGGGCAAACTGTTTACAAAGGAGCAGATCTTTGAAGCAGTCTGGCATAAGGACAGCGAAAGCTATTTGAGAGCCGTCACCAGCACGATCGGTCGAATCCGCCAGAAAATAGAGGATGACAAAGATCACCCCCGTTATATTAAAACGGTTTCCAACATTGGATATCAATTTGTCCCATCATCGGAATCGGTGCGATTGAATCGCAATCTGTAATAAAAGCCATACCGTGAGATCCCAGCAGGATCTTTCGGTATGGCTTTTGCGTTTTCTACGCTGTACGAAATCGGCATCCTTGCATAGATGACCAAGAATATTCTAAAATAGAGATAACTTAATTCAGGAGGTCAAACCATGCGAACATTTGAAGAAGTATTGACCCACTTCCATAGCTTTTTAGAGTCTGCGACCTATTTGGACGTTGTTCCATGCCGCTGGGGATATGTAAGGCTTTTTAATGAGGGCGACCCTATCAATTTCAATGCAATTCTTTGCCGTACACCACAAGAACTATATACGGCATTGGAAAATGATTTGGAAACAGAGATTCAGGTCAGCTTGGGAATCGACTGAATTGGTATAAAATTGGTTTGCTTTTGGGTTCGTTTTGGTATAGTGACTTTGAAAAATGTGCTATACTGTACCACAAGCAAAACATTTTCAGGGATTTTCAATCTTACTGTAAAACTCTGTCAGATGCTTTGCCAGTGTGCGGGTCGAGTCCATTAAGGTTTCTCGCACCGCTTCTGGACAGGAAAGATAGATTCGATTGAACTCTTTTAACTCTATTTCCGTTTTACCCATCCCCGGAGTAATCAGCGCATCAAGCGAAACCGGCAAAACACGAGCAATCGCCAAAAGAATTTCGTAAGACGGATTCATGCTGCCTTTTTCAATGTTGGCGATATGCTTCGTTGAAACATGGCAGCGTTCAGCAAGTTGTTCTTGTGTTAAACCTGCCAGCTTGCGCTCCGTGCGAACCTTTTCTCCAAGTACCTTCAAGTCAGAATTCGGCATCATCGTTCACCTCAATAGTATTGTATCGTTCTGGTGAATGACGCGGTATAACCTTGTATTTCCTGTGAGCAGGAAGTATAATGCCGATTTTTGCGTTTCCCGGTCGAGTTATAAAAAAACGGTAACTCGTCCGGGCGATTTCACGCGCTATCCAATCACAGTTGCCGTTTGTGGAGGTAACTGTGATTTTTTATTGGGGTAACGCATCAAAAAAAGCCTGTCTGCTGCCGTAGACCAGACCGCTCCGAAACAGGCACAATCGTTCCATTCTGCCACCCACAATCGTGCTGATATGCTGTACTGCGCCAGCTTCCCTCAATGGGAGGCTGGCGTTTTTGCGCTTTTAAGGGCAAGGTGTCGTGGACCACCACGATCCTTTTTGTCCGAATGTTCACATTTGATAAAATAACTGGAGGATTATTGATAATGAAATCGACCTATTTGCTTCCGTGGTTCAAGATGACCACATGGTACTTCCGACTGTCTCGATTGCTGGAAGTTTCCAACGTCAAAAAGCGCACCAAAAATCATAGTGCTGATGCCGACCGTATTTTCATGTTGGTGAAAAATCATGTGCTGGCCGTATCCGGCATGGGAGATGAAGCTCCGCCCACTCCCGGCGGAAGAAACGGAGGGAGTGATGTATTATGATCCTGCTGCAACGGGTGAACGAATCCAAAACCTCCGAAAAGACCGTGAAGTGACACAAGAACAGCTTGCCATCGACCTGAACATCAGTGACCGCTACATGAGAAATCTGGAGAAGGGTGAGAAAGTTCCGTCTGTCGACCTCTTTGTGGAGCTGCGGGAGCGATTTGGCTCCTCGCTGGACTACATCGTCTTAGGTGTGTCTGCGTCCCAGCGGGAGCAGGAACTGCAAGATCAGCTGCAAATGCTCCGCAAAGAACTGAAAGAAATGCAGCGACGGATTCTTGTTATGCTAGAAATGCTGGGCGAATCTGCTTGATCAAACGCTTTACTGTTGTAA
>OGZC01001198.1_pt1 | contig 14172 bp, 10 predicted proteins | sample 1576751 | NCBI WGS metagenome assembly OGZC01 (sample SAMEA3541486, study PRJEB24748) | human gut metagenome | biome: human gut; feature: human-associated habitat; material: faeces | place: China | collected 2012
GTCCCGCGGTGAAAAACGCGGATCTTCATGAACTTCAATGCCGATAGCATGACCGGTGTTATGACCGAAATAGTGGCTAAAACCTGCCTCGGTAATCACTTGGCGCGCGGCATCGTCAACCTGCTGGCAGCGCACGCCGGGGCGAATTGCAGAGATTGCCGCGAGCTGTGCCTGCAGGACAATCTGATAGACGTCAAACAGCGGGTGAGATTCGGCGCTCACCCCTTCGCCACTCACCAGCAAGGTGCGCGTCATATCAGAGCAGTAGCCCTGATACAGCGCACCAAAATCGAGAGTGACAAACTCGCCCGCTGCAACAATCTTGTCGCTGGCTTTGCCGTGCGGCAGCGCCCCGCGCCAGCCGCTGGCGACAATGGTGTCAAAAGAGGCTTTTTCTGCGCCCTGCTGGCGCATAAACCACTCCAGTTCAGCGGCTATCTCGCGCTCGCTCATCCCCGCCTGAATAAAGCGGCGAATATGCTCCGCTCCGCGATCGGCAATCCCACAGGCGAGGCGGATTATCTCCACCTCCTCTGGCGTTTTGATTTGCCGCAGCACATCCGGCGTGGCGCTAACCAGTTTCGCATTGAGTTCAGACTTCCAGCGGTGCGCGGTTTCCCAACTCACCTGCTGGCCTTCAAAACCGAGCGTTTGCAACTGCTCATCGGCAATGATTTGATTGACGATAGTGGTAAGCGTGTTCGTCGCGTCAAGCAAATGCAGCTGGTAGCCTTGCGCACGGGCTTCCACCTCAACGAAATAGCGCGAATCTACCAGAATGTGCGCACTTTCACGGCTAATAACCACATAGCCTGATCCGGTGGAGATCCCCAGATGCGGCTGTTTGTTCTGCCGTGAGGAGAGAAGCACTGCATCCAGTTGTTGCGCCTTAAGCCAGTCGCGCAGCGAAGCGAGTAATGTCATCTGGATTTTCCTTCTTACAGGCTATCGATTAACAATTTGCCTTTACGGAACATCATCAGACGCAGGAACACCACCATCAGCGCAGTTATGACTGCCCCCAGCGCGATCCCCGCCATATAGACGCCCAGGTTAGTGACCAGCGGCCATGCCCAGATAGCGGACTCCGGGAACCATTGCACTGCGCCCAGCCAGACAGCGGCGGTTGAGCCGACAATAGCGCCGACCATATACGACGGAATGGCGGTGATGGGGCTTTCCAGCGCAAACGGAATCGCACCCTCACTGATCCCCATAAACGCCAGGAACATGGCGGTCTTACCCTGCGGATAAAGTTGAGCGTTGAACAGGCGTTTGCCGGTTAAACGACGGTCGATAATGGTCGCCAGCCCCAGACCAATCGGCGGAATAACGATAGCGATAGAACGCGCGGTAACCGGTAATACGTGGTCGGTGGTAAAGCTGAAGGCAACGAAACCTGCCGCTTTGTTGATTGGGCCACCAAGGTCGATTGCGGTCGCCGCGGCAATCCCCATTGCATACATCAGCGCGCCCTTCTCACCTGCGGCAGTCAGCACGGTACGGATACCGCCGTTGATCCAGCCACCAAATGGGGTGATGACATAGTACATCGCCAGCATGACAAAAATGGCGGAAAGAATCGGTAGCAAAAATGTGGTTTTGAACGCTAACAGGAAATCTGGTAACTGGATTTTCTGGTTCATCCATTTCACAAGGTAACCAGCAACGATAGATATAATCAGCGCACCAATGAAGGTGGACGGCACCGGCGAAGAGGTCGCCCATTGCATAGTGCTGGGATCGAAGTTCAGCAGTTGCGTCGGCTGGGTAGACATCAAGCCGCCGATAAAACCAGCCGGGAACGCCAGTTTGCCGCCGATAGAGTTCGCCACAAAAGCGGCAAACATCGGAATAGCAAAGCCAAACAACACGCCGCCGAAGGACTGCGACAGCCAGGCAAATTTCAGTAAGGAGAGGTCGAAACCGGAGAATTTCCCGCTATTAAGAGCATCCATGATGCCGATCTCAGCAGGAATTTTAAGCCAGCTATAAGCAATCAGCTGGCTGAAAGCGAGGATCACACCGCCCATAATTAAGGTCGGCACCATGCGTGAAATCCCTGACATCACATGCTGCGGGAGTTCACCCCAGAAGCTGCTTTTAGAGGCCTGCGGATTCTTAACTGCCGCTGCCGCACCGGATGCGCCAGGCACAACGGTTGCACTGCGTTTTTTAATGGCCATAACAATTATCCCTGTCGAATATTACTGTTGTTCAGAGGCAATCATCTCTTCGATTTCTTTGATGATGCCTACAGCGTTTTTAATTGCGTCCTGCAAAGTGATTTCATAAACGTCGCGTGATTCGAAACGTTCGTTATCTTCCGGGGTAACTGCCACGGAATGGATGATGATGGTCGCTTCGGCGATATCCTGCGCCGTCAGGCGATTCTGGATGCCGTCCGCGCCCTGGGTTTCAATTTTCACTTCATAACCGGCTTCTACCGCCGCTTCTTCCAGCGCCTGAGCGGCCATAAAAGTGTGAGCCAGGCCCATCGGGCAGGCACATAAGGCAATCAGTTTCTTACTCATCGTTAATTCCTCGTTCAGTGATAGTTGACGAGTGAAATTATGAACGTGCAAAACAAATCGCCGTTACCAGACAAATAATGCATTTACTGGAGAATTAATCCCGCTGTACGGAAGTGTGACGCAGGTCGGTCTTGTGAGGGGACACAAAGAAAAATTGAATTAACTGTATGATTTAAAAGATTATCGGGAGAGTTACCTCCCGATATAACAGGAAGGATTTACAGAATGTGACCTAAGGTCTGGCGTAAATGTGCACCGGAACCGAGAAGACCCGGATTGTCATGGACGATGAGATACACCGGAATATCATGGACATATTCTTTAAAGCGCCCTTTATCTTCAAATGCGGCACGGAAACCAGAGGCTTTGAAGAACTCAAGGAAGCGCGGCACGATACCGCCCGCAATAAACACGCCGCCAAATGTCCCGAGATTGAGCGCCAGATTGCCGCCAAAACGGCCCATAATGACGCAAAACAGCGACAACGCGCGGCGGCAATCGGTGCAGCTGTCAGCCAGCGCACGTTCGGTAATATCTTTTGGCTTGAGATTTTCTGGCAGGCGGTTGTCAGCTTTCACAATTGCGCGATACAAATTCACCAGCCCAGGGCCAGAAAGCACGCGTTCCGCCGAAACATGGCCAATTTCCGCACGCAGTATTTCGAGGATAATGGCCTCTTCTTCACTATTCGGCGCAAAATCAACGTGACCGCCTTCGCCCGGCAAGCTTACCCAACGCTTATCGACATGGACCAGATGCGCAACCCCAAGCCCTGTTCCGGCACCGTAAACCGCAATAGGTTTACCTTCGACCGGTTCTGCGCCACCAAACTGAATCAGATGCTCTTTTTTCAGCATCGGGATCGCCATCGATACAGCGGTAAAATCGTTAATAATTTCCAGATGGCTAAAACCGAGATTCTTTTTCATTTCGGCAATTGAGAACGCCCAGGTATGGTTGGTCATTGCCACCCAGTCACCGGTAATTGGGCAAGCGATGGCAATACAGCCGTCTTTCACCTCGACCTTATGTTCTTCAAGATAAACGCGAATGACCGCTTCGAGGCTGGGGTAATCAAGCCCTGAATAGGTCTTAGCCTGCGAGATTTCACCACTGGCAATATCACACAGAGCAAGACGTGCGTTGGTGCCGCCCACATCACCGACTAATGCATACTTTGTCATTCTTCAACTGCTCCGCTAAAGTCAAAATAATTCTTTCTCACACTGTAAATACCTGGGGGCATAACAACAACGCCGGAAAGGCAGGCTCCCTGTAAATATCGATCTGGGTCACACAATTACTTTATCGTTTCAGCACCAATTGCAGCGATGCCTTTTTGCAAGCTGGGCAAACTAAGTATCTGACCCCGCATAAGGAATAGAACATGCTCCATCCGCGAGCCAGAACCATGTTGTTATTATCGCTCCCCGCCGTGGCAATTGGGATTGCGTCCAGTCTTATTCTGATTGTGGTGATGAAAATCGCCTCGGCATTACAGAATTTGCTCTGGCAACGACTGCCGGGAACTCTGGGGATAGCCCAGGATTCACCTTTCTGGATCATCGGTGTATTAACGCTAACAGGTATTGCGGTGGGGTTGGTTATCCGTTTCAGCCAGGGTCATGCCGGACCAGACCCCGCCTGTGAACCGCTGATCGGCGCACCAGTTCCGCCCTCTGCGCTACCAGGACTTATCGTAGCATTAATTCTCGGTCTTGCTGGCGGCGTCAGCCTGGGGCCGGAACATCCGATCATGACCGTCAATATCGCCCTTGCCGTCGCCATTGGCGCTCGTCTGTTACCGCGCGTCAACCGAATGGAGTGGACTATTTTAGCCTCTGCCGGAACCATCGGCGCGCTGTTTGGCACACCTGTTGCAGCGGCGTTGATATTTTCGCAAACCTTAAATGGCAGTAGTGAAGTTCCGCTATGGGATCGTCTTTTTGCGCCGTTAATGGCGGCAGCAGCTGGTGCACTTACTACCGGATTATTTTTCCATCCCCATTTTTCACTGCCCATTGCGCATTACGGACAGATGGAAATGACCGATATTCTCAGCGGTGCAATTGTCGCGGCGATTGCCATCGCAGCAGGGATGGTCGCCGTATGGTGCTTACCACGGTTGCACGCGATGATGAATCAAATGAAAAATCCGGTGCTCGTGCTGGGTATTGGCGGATTTATTCTCGGTATTCTGGGGGTTATTGGTGGACCAGTTTCGCTGTTTAAAGGGCTGGATGAGATGCAGCAGATGGTGGCAAATCAGGCTTTCAGCACCAGCGATTACTTTTTGCTGGCGGTAATTAAACTTGCCGCCCTGGTCGTTGCTGCCGCCAGTGGCTTTCGCGGTGGGCGAATCTTCCCGGCAGTGTTTGTCGGCGTGGCATTAGGGTTGATGCTGCATGAGCACGTACCCGCCGTACCAGCGGCAATAACCGTTTCTTGCGCTATTCTCGGCATCGTGCTGGTGGTAACACGCGATGGCTGGTTAAGTCTTTTTATGGCGGCGGTCGTTGTACCCAATACCACATTGCTACCGCTGCTCTGTATCGTCATGCTTCCGGCATGGCTGTTATTAGCAGGTAAGCCGATGATGATGGTCAATCGTCCGAAGCAACAGCCACCCCACGATAACGTTTAGCAAAAAATGCTCTCCTTTATGATTTAAGAGTTATGGCGATGATACGGGGCTTTACCTCCCCGTAATATTGCGTTAACAGGCCGCTGACGGCTTCGATCGTGAAGGAGAATAACAATGTTCAGGTCACTGTTTCTGGCGGCCGCCCTGATGGCATTTACCCCGCTTGCAGCAAACGCAGGTGAAATCACCCTACTGCCATCAATCAAATTACAAATTGGCGATCGCGATCATTACGGTAATTACTGGGACGGTGGTCACTGGCGCGACCGTGACTACTGGCATCGCAATTATGAGTGGCGTAAAAACCGCTGGTGGCGTCATGATAATGGCTATCATCGTGGCTGGGATAAGCGTAAAGCGTATGAGCGTGGCTATCGTGAAGGCTGGCGCGATCGTGACGATCATCGCGGAAAAGGCCGCGGACATGGACACCGCCATTAAACACATTCGCCAATGGAACACAATGCCTGATGCGACGCTAGCGAGTCTTATCAGGCCTACAAACCGGCTCTTTAACGCGTAGGGCGGATAAGGCGTTTACGCCGCATCCGCCAATAGTGCCAGATGCGACGCTCATTCAACTACAATCCCAGCGCCGTCCCCACCAACAACCAGATATTCAGCGCCACGACCAGCACTACAATCACCCAGCCTGTCTGTTTTACGCGTTTGCTGTTCACCAGATCGCCCATCAACTTGCTGTCACTGGTGAAAATCAGCAGTGGAACCAGCGCCAGGGCGATACCAAAACTTAACAGCACCTGACTCATAACCAGAATCCGTGTCGGATCTAATCCCATCAGAATGACAATAAATGACGGCAACATGGTGACTGTACGACGCACCCACAGCGGGATATGGAAGCGAATGAATCCCTGCATCACCACCTGCCCCGCCAGTGTCCCCACCACCGTTGAGGACAGTCCGGCAGCAACCAGACTTAACCCAAAGACCGTTGCCGCAGCATGGCTTAACAGCGGTTGCAGCGTCAGATAAGCCTCATCAAGATCGGCAACACCAGTATGACCAGAAAAGTGGAACGCCGCCGCAGCTGTAGCCATCATCGCCAGATTGACAAAACCGGCAATCGTCATGGCGATAGCCACATCCCATTTGGTGGCGGAATAACGTTGTTGACGCGAACCGCCATGTAAATGCTGAGTGAGCGAAGAGTGCAAATAAATCACATGCGGCATAATCGTCGCCCCTAACACGCCTGCTGCCAGGAAGACCGCTTCCGAAGTAGGTAAACTCGGGATCACCATTCCTTTACCCAGCTGCGCCAGGTTAGGCTGGGAAAAAATCAACTCGACAATGTAAGCCGCGGCAACAAACAACAGTAACCCACCAATCACTTTTTCCAGCGGTTTTTGCCCGCGACGTTGCAGCATTAAAATCAGGAAAGTCGCGATCCCCGTCAGCACCGCGCCCTGCAACAACGAGACACCAAGAATGAGTTTAAAACCGATCGCCGCACCAATAAATTCCGCCAGGTCGGTTGCCATCGCAATAATTTCTGCCTGAACCCAATAGAACCACACTACGGGACGCGGATAGTGATCGCGAATCTGCTCCGCCAGATTTTTACCGGTGGCAATCCCTAGTTTGGCAGAGAGGATCTGAATCAGCATCGCCATCAGGTTGGCCCAAACGACAACCCACAGTAGCTGATAGCCGAAGCTGGCACCCGCCTGAATATTGGTCGCAAAGTTACCGGGATCGATATAACCAATCGCCGCAATGAACGCAGGTCCCATTAATGCGAGCCTCATCTTGCGCGCCGCCCGTCCGCTGCTACTCTCAACGCGATAGTTCGTCATCTTGTGCCTCTAAAACATAGCCTTTGCTATGTTTCATGCTATGCCAAACGAGAATGATTATCAAATTCATTTAAATGGGTTGTGGTGATTTCTCTGATAGACCTGGATTATGACTACGAAAAGATTGATGACTTGAATGTTATGGTTATGTTTAATGTTAGCACATTTACATAACTTTCAGCTTCCATACACAACATAGCAGAAATGTATGACAGATCACTATTTTTGAAGCTTGTCACAGGACGTCATTATAGTGTGTGTCAGATCTCGTTTTCCTTAACCATGTTACATAGAATGTGCACGGAAATTTAACCTGCCTCATATTTGGAGCAAATATGGACCGCGTCCTTCATTTTGTACTGGCACTTGCCGTTGTTGCGATTCTCGCACTGCTGGTAAGCAGCGACCGCAAAAAAATTCGTATCCGTTATGTTATTCAACTGCTTGTTATCGAAGTGTTACTGGCGTGGTTCTTCCTGAACTCCGACGTTGGTTTAGGCTTCGTGAAAGGCTTCTCCGAAATGTTCGAAAAACTGCTCGGATTTGCCAACGAAGGGACTAACTTCGTCTTTGGTAGCATGAATGATCAAGGCCTGGCATTCTTCTTCCTGAAAGTGCTGTGCCCAATCGTCTTTATCTCTGCACTGATCGGTATTCTCCAGCACATTCGCGTGTTGCCGGTGATTATCCGCGCAATTGGTTTCCTGCTCTCCAAAGTCAACGGCATGGGCAAACTGGAATCCTTTAACGCCGTCAGCTCCCTGATTCTGGGTCAGTCTGAAAACTTTATTGCCTATAAAGATATCCTCGGCAAAATCTCCCGCAATCGTATGTACACCATGGCAGCAACGGCGATGTCCACCGTATCTATGTCCATCGTTGGTGCATACATGACCATGCTGGAGCCGAAATATGTCGTTGCGGCGCTGGTACTGAACATGTTCAGCACCTTTATCGTGCTGTCGCTGATCAACCCTTACCGTGTTGATGCCAGTGAAGAAAACATTCAGATGTCCAACCTGCACGAAGGTCAGAGCTTCTTCGAAATGCTGGGTGAATACATTCTGGCAGGTTTCAAGGTTGCCATTATCGTTGCCGCGATGCTGATCGGCTTTATCGCCCTGATCGCCGCACTGAACGCACTGTTTGCTACTGTGACTGGCTGGTTTGGCTACAGCATCTCCTTCCAGGGCATCCTGGGCTACATCTTCTATCCGATTGCATGGGTGATGGGTGTTCCTTCCAGTGAAGCACTGCAAGTGGGCAGTATCATGGCGACCAAACTGGTTTCCAACGAGTTCGTTGCGATGATGGATCTGCAGAAAATTGCTTCCACGCTCTCTCCGCGTGCTGAAGGCATCATCTCTGTGTTCCTGGTTTCCTTCGCTAACTTCTCTTCAATCGGGATTATCGCAGGTGCAGTTAAAGGCCTGAATGAAGAGCAAGGTAACGTGGTTTCTCGCTTCGGTCTGAAACTGGTTTACGGCTCTACCCTGGTGAGTGTGCTGTCTGCGTCAATCGCAGCACTGGTGCTGTAAAACCATACATAAAAAAGCCGGGGATCATTCCCCGGCTTTTTTACGCCTGTTAATCAGCTAATGGCTGCGGGCGACCAATCAAATACCCTTGCAGATATTGCACCCCGAGCTTATGCAATAGCGCCTGATGCTGTTGCGTCTCGACAAACTCCGCGACCACACTCAATGACTTCGCTTTCGCCAGATCGGTAATTGATCTCACAATCATCGCATCCAGCGTGTTCGTGACAATATCTTTCACAAAGACGCCATCAATTTTGATGATATCAGCCTGCAAACGCTTTAACCGTTCGTAGTTGGCATATCCGGTGCCAAAGTCATCAATCGCAATCCGGAAACCAAACTTATGCAGCTGCTCGATGTTGTACATGCTGCTTTCTGCGTTAGAAAACGCCTGCTCCTCGGTGATCTCAAGAATGACCGCCTGCGGGGAGATGTGATAACGCTTAAACAGACGAATAATCCGCCCGGCAATATTCTTTTGCAGCAGCGTGAGCGGCATTAAATTGACTGAAAAGCGCGGTCCTTTTTTGTCGCAAGGGTGTGTTGCCAGCCACTTCAACAAGGATTCCAGCACTTGCAAATCAAAACGCGCGCTAAGGTTAAACTGAGCAATAAGGGGCAGAAACTTATCCGGGGTCATAATGCCGCCGTCATATTTCAGTCGCGCGAGGATCTCATCATAACCTTCACCCTCTTTGTTGCGAATTGGCTGGGCGTAGAGCAGCAAATCACCCTGATCTAACGCCGTGCGAATGGTATTCAGCAATAGCACCTGTTTAGTGGTCTGCCCGGAAACCATCTCCTCTCTGCTATCCAGCGCCAGCACATGATGATGTGCGCAGGATTGCTCCGCCAGCCAGCTTAACTGCCCCAACAAGGGTTGCAGGGTTTCCTGATTTCCATCAAAACGCCCCCAGGCAGCACCATAGCCCATATCCAGCCCGGTATTGTTCCAGTGAATTTGCCGACTATTCAGGATGTTAACCATATGCTGGAGTCGCCCTTCCGTTTCCGGCCCGCTCAGCACTAACAGCAGTTCACTACCCGGCAATTGATACAACTTTTCGTTTTCCTGCATCAACGGCAGCAGCGTACGGCAAATTGAGCGGATACAGTGAACGCGCATCATTAAGCCGTAATGACGACTCATAAACTCAAGATTATCAATGCGCAGGCAGCAAAAACTCTTGCCCGCCTCTTGCTCCGGCGCTTGTTCCAACGCACGAAAGTTGGGTAGGAGCGTTAACGGATCTGTCAGCGCCTGCAAATGCCAGCGGCGATTAAGCCATTCACTGCGATGATAAATGCGCACCATATAGAGCAGGCAAACGCTAAAGGAAATCAGCACCGCAAGAATAAATGCCAGCGAATATTCGGTTTCCACCCCTTGCAAAAAGTTCTGGTTGTAATTCAGCAGGCAAAGCGTTGAAACAGCCCAGGTGAGATTTAAAAACGGATAGCGAAGCTTACCGACCCCGAGGGTAAAGATGATGAAGAAAACGGGTACCAAGTAACCGGCAATAAAGTCGTTTTCATAAGGTGTGCACAACAGAAGTAGCAGCACGCTTAACGCTGCCAGCCAGCTTAAGGTAAATGCGCGTTTCTCTTTGCCCAACGACGGAGCGATATCCCTGCGCCACAATATCTGCGCAAAGTGGGGACTTACAATCATGCGAGTGAGATAGTAGAAAAGCATGTTGTAAATCAGCACAGCGGTGAAAAGGCTTAGCAAATCAACGACCGTGAAAATGGCATCCGCATCGCCGAAAAAGGTGGATATCTTTAGCGGGAAATCAAAGAAGCTCCCCACAAGATACATGCTGCATTTGATGCCGATCGGCGTCACCAAACCAAGCCAGAACAGACGTTGCCAGACATATCGGCTGGTCAATCCATAACGCCAACGCGTCCCCAGCTGCCAGCGTAATATTGCGCAGGCACACAACACGACAAACGTCTGGCTACCGAGCATGACCGCAGTCTGTAAAAAAGAGAGATGAAAGTTCCACAGATTGGTGCAAAACATCCCGCATAAAACGGGAACGACACCGCGCCAGCCAAAGATAAACAAGATTGACAGCATTACGCACAGTGGCATCCACGCCAGAAAGATATAACTGGAATGGATAATGGCAAGTGGCGAAATAAAACGGGATAGCTGAATAAGTACCACGGTGAGCGTAAACGCTAGTGTGAATATCTTGATATTTTTTATCAGGTTATGCTCCACAAACATGAGTACACTACTCTCACTGATCGGGGTTTTCAGGCACACAAATAATAAGTTTATTCGCATCGCGAAGCAAACAGGGGGCCAGCCTGTTGCCGATTTTTCATCCAATGATGCTTTCACCAGGCGGCGCTAACCCGGACGTAGACTGTATTACAAAAGCGGCAAAAAGCAGAGACAAAAAACCCCCGCTTTGCAGCGAGGGTTGGAAATTTGGTGGAGCTAAGCGGGATCGAACCGCTGACCTCTTGCATGCCATGCAAGCGCTCTCCCAGCTGAGCTATAGCCCCACGATGCGTTTACGTACCAAATTTGCTGGGTGCAAAATTTGGTGGAGCTAAGCGGGATCGAACCGCTGACCTCTTGCATGCCATGCAAGCGCTCTCCCAGCTGAGCTATAGCCCCGTCACGTAAAGCTTGTCGAGTTGACGGGCGGCATCATATGAATTCCGCCCGAATGTGTCAACGGCAAATTGCAACGTGTAGTTTCAATCGCTGAAAAATCAGGCAAATGAACAATTTTGGAAAACCGCTCGCATTCAGTAGTTATTCATGTCACGGTTTCCTGTAAAGTGGTGTTATAAAATGAACTACTAATAGACCCACATACATTCAGGGAATTGTTATGTTCAAGGAGAGGATGACACCAGATGAACTTGCCAGACTGACCGGCTATAGCCGCCAGACCATTAATAAATGGGTACGCAAGGAGGGCTGGACAACGTCACCAAAACCTGGCGTCCAGGGTGGCAAAGCCCGACTGGTTCACGTCAATGAACAGGTTCGTGAATATATTCGCAATGCTGAACGTCCAGAAGGTCAGGGAGAAGCGCCTGCCCTTTCTGGTGATGCGCCGCTTGAAGTATTGCTGGTGACACTGGCGAAAGAGATGACGCCAGTTGAACAAAAACAGTTTACATCCTTGCTTCTGCGGGAAGGGATTATCGGATTGTTACAACGCTTAGGGATTCGCGATAGCAAATAATATGAAAAGATTACGCAATAAAATGACCACCGAAGAACTGGCTGAATGCCTCGGTGTGGCTAAACAAACTGTTAACCGTTGGATCAGAGAAAAAGGCTGGAAAACGGAAAAATTTCCCGGCGTGAAAGGCGGTCGTGCCAGACTTATTCTGGTCGATACGCAAGTTTGCGAGTTTATTCAGAACACGCCAGCCTTCCATAACACACCAATGTTGATGGAAGCTGAAGAGAGAATTGCTGAATACGCTCCTGGAGCACGCGCCCCGGCGTATCGACAAATCATCAACGCGATAGATAATATGACAGACATTGAGCAGGAAAAAGTCGCGCAATTTTTGTCACGTGAAGGAATTCGCAATTTCCTCGCCCGTCTCGATATTGACGAATCAGCATAAATAAAAAACGGCAGGATATTATCTCCTGCCGTTTATCTTTTTACACGCTAATTACTGCTGATTTTCGCGTTCAGCAATAAAATCCAGCGCTTTGTTGATACGCTCGATACTGCGGGTCTTACCAATTGCGTGAACGGTAACATCCAGTGCTGGAGACTGCCCCGCACCGGTTACGGCGACACGCAGCGGCATACCAACTTTACCCATACCCACTTCCAGCTCATCCGCCGTCGCCTGAATAGCGTGATGAACGTTTTCAGCGGTCCAGTCAGTAATCGCGGCCAGTTTGTCACGAACCACTTCCAGCGGCTGACGCGCTACCGGACGCAGATGTTTTTTCGCCGCATCGGCATCGAACTCAGCAAAATCTTCGTAGAAATAACGGCAGCTCTGTGCCATCTCTTTCAGCGTCTTGCAGCGTTCGCCCAGCAGTTTCACCAGATCAGCCAGCTGCGGGCCGTTACGGGTATCGATATTTTCCTGCTCAATGTGCCACTGTAAGTGAGTAGCAACATACTCCGGCGGCAGCGCGTTAATGTAGTGATGGTTCAGCCACAGCAGCTTGTCGGTGTTGAACGCACTGGCAGATTTGCTGACGGCATTCAGGGTGAAGTATTTGATCATCTCTTCACGAGTGAAGATTTCCTGATCGCCGTGGGACCAGCCCAGACGCACCAGATAGTTCAGCAGTGCTTCTGGCAAATAACCGTCATCACGATACTGCATTACGCTGACCGCCCCGTGACGTTTGGACAGTTTTTTACCGTCATCGCCGTTGATCATAGAAACGTGCGCGTAAACCGGCACCGGCGCTTTCAGGGCCTTAAGAATGTTGATCTGGCGCGGCGTGTTGTTGATATGGTCTTCGCCACGGATAACGTGGGTGATTTCCATATCCCAGTCATCGACAACCACACAGAAGTTATAGGTTGGGGAACCATCGGTACGGCGGATAATAAGATCGTCCAGTTCCTGGTTGCTGAACTCGATCGGACCACGGATCTGATCGTCAAAAACAACAGAACCTTCCTGCGGGTTAGCAAAACGTACAACGCACGGTTCATCATCAGCGTGATGCTCATGGCTGTGGCGGCAGCGACCGTCATAACGCGGCTTCTCACCTTTCGCCATTTGCTCTTCGCGCAGCGCTTCCAGGCGCTCTTTAGAGCAATAGCATTTATAAGCAGTGCCCTCTTCCAGCATCTGATCGATCACCGCGTTGTAGCGATCAAAACGTTTGGTCTGGTAGTACGGACCTTCATCCCACTCCAGGCTCAGCCAGTTCATGCCATCCATAATGGCTTCGATAGCTTCCGGCGTGGAACGCTCAAGATCGGTGTCTTCAATACGCAGCACGAACTCACCGCCGTGGTTACGTGCAAAAAGCCAGGAGTAAAGAGCAGTACGCGCGCCGCCAACGTGCAGATAGCCTGTTGGGCTTGGCGCGAAGCGAGTTTTGATTTTCATGAAATGGCCTTACGTTTAGAAAGATGCCGACAACCGGCAAATCCTGGAAAAATTGAGTGGGCGATATTCTATCACTCCCGCCTGATTCCTCAATGTAGTTCGGGTTTCTACCTTACGCATTATTGTTTTCGTTGACAAATTGCGCAACACGGTCTGTTTTGCGATCATCTTGCTTAAATTTACGACGAACGAACAATTTCTTTAGAAAATGCGTTGACTCATTTTGAACTCTCCCTATAATGCGACTCCACACAGCGGGGGTGATTAGCTCAGCTGGGAGAGCACCTCCCTTACAAGGAGGGGGTCGGCGGTTCGATCCCGTCATCACCCACCACTTTCTCGCCAGCTAAATTTCTTGTAAAAATGTGAAGTACCGAAGTGGGTGATTAGCTCAGCTGGGAGAGCACCTCCCTTACAAGGAGGGGGTCGGCGGTTCGATCCCGTCATCACCCACCACTTTCTCGCCAGCTAAATTTCTTGTAAAAATGTGAAGTACCGAAGTGGGTGATTAGCTCAGCTGGGAGAGCACCTCCCTTACAAGGAGGGGGTCGGCGGTT
>OGZC01001200.1_pt1 | contig 14169 bp, 18 predicted proteins | sample 1576751 | NCBI WGS metagenome assembly OGZC01 (sample SAMEA3541486, study PRJEB24748) | human gut metagenome | biome: human gut; feature: human-associated habitat; material: faeces | place: China | collected 2012
CGAATGAAATCAATCGCTGAAAGCATGCACAACTTCGACCGGGAAAACTTCCAGCGCGTGGCTGCCGGGCTTCCTGAACTGCAGGACGAGCAGGCAGTAAAGCGCCAGGCGGCAAAGACTGCGGAGATCTTCAACGAACTGTTCCGCCAGTTGCTCGCTGTGTTCCCGGCGCTGGCCAGCAAAACACCCGAGGAGATGAACGAGATGCGCCGGCAGTGGCTTCTGGCGTTCAAGGAAAACGGGATTGTCTCCATGGAGCAAATCAATGCCGGAATGCGCGTTGCCCGCAAACAGGATCGCCCATTCATGCCATCGCCGGGTCAGTTTGTCGCCTGGTGCAAATCGGAATCAGCCGTATCTGCCGGACTGCCGGATGCAGTGGAGCTGGTCGATATGGTTTACCAGTACTGCCGGACCCGGGGGCAATACCCGGATGCTGAGTCCTATCCGTGGCCAGAGCACAACGTCACGCCGGTAACGCTGAAGCACAAGGCCTGCTACTGGATGGTAACTGGCCTTTACGCAGATATGCGCGCAAACGGCCTCAGTGACGCTGAGCTGCGTCGTAAGGCACAGGATGAGCTGATGCGTATGGTGCGTCGTTTAAACGCAGGAGAAGCAATTCCAGAGCCGGTTAAGCAGATTCCAAAACTTGGTGGTCGGCCATTAAGTCAGGAGCAGGGGTTAAACAAAATCGCAGAAATTCGGGCGAAATTTGGACTGGGGAGAGGGCGGTCATGAAAAAGAACTCTGGCAAACAAGCCGTTATTAACTTCATCGGCCAGCATCCTGGCTGCAGCTTTCAGGATATCCGCCGCGGTACCGGGCTTGACTCTTCAGTGGTCAATTCCTCCCTGTGGCAGATGCACCGTAACGGACAGGTTAAGCGTGAGGGTGAGTGCAGGAGCTACCGCTACACCCTGATCGACACAACAGCCGTAACCGAAAGCGATCCGTCTGTTCAGTATCGCCAGCGTCCTGGCGGCGTAAACCCAATGACCAACCTGTTTAACCAGTGCCTGGCGGGAGTAAGAAAATGACTATCACACTACAGGCAGTAAACGAGCTCATTCGGTAGCTGGAGTCGGCGGGCGAGCTGTCCGCGGCAGAGTGCAAGGAGAGGGTGAGCGGCAAGATTGTCATGGAGCCGTAAGAGGATATCAAAGAGCGTTTTGGCCGGTCGCCGGGCAAGGGTGATGCGCTGCTTCTGACGTTCGCATAAGCGGTGACGAAGCGTTCAGATTTCTCTGTTGCCGGCGGCAAGCAGCCCAACGTGATCAGCGAGTACGACCCGTGGACGTAATTTATTTGTTGTCTTTTACAAATAAAATTTATTATTTGTTTGTAATTGATTTTAAAGACCTATTATGAACATCCATTAGGTGCTCTTTTACTGAGTCAGGGACTGAAGAACTACCAAGTATAAACTGCATATTATAATCAATAATAGATTTTAATTCTTTGTTTTCTGCGTTTATTTTATTTAGTTCATTTTCTATTGATATATATCTTTCCCTGTATGCGCTACTTTCACCCAATGCATGATTGAGTTTGTTTCTTTCTTCTAAAATAGCTTGGGATAGCTCATCTCTCTGTTTTGTTATTTCCCCCATTCTAGATTGTGATTCAGTTATTTGTTCTTTCATTGACTGAATGTCTTTTTCAGCACCGGTTTTTACTCTGTCATAAGTCACATCGTGTTTGGCCTTCAGGCGCTGCAGCCGTGTGTAGCGTTGAATCATGCGCGCCTGTTTGAAGTTCTCAATTGAATCTGCATTGTCAAGCGGCTTGCTTTGCCATTTCGTTATAGCATTATTAATCCATGGTAATCCAACACACAAAACAAGTGAAGAAATGGCAGGGAAGACAATTACGTTCCACCAACTGCTATTTTGAGAAATATATTCTATTTTGTAATATATTCCGTTATCAGCAAAAAGTAGATAAAGAATTTGCTTCCAGTTAAATGCGCACCATGAAATTGCGAAAGCACCGAATGCAGGGTTTTTAACGCGATTCATTGCTGTGTTGAATGTCGATGTCGTGAATTCTTTAAGTGATTCTAACATGATAATCCCATATGTTTTTTATGGAAGTATACCGTTATTGTAGCACTCAGTCACCAGGCAAAAAAAGGCCTGACGAACCGGGCGAAACAGGGATGATGGAAAGTGCAGTCCTTGGCTGGGTGTCACAGGGTTCACAGCATGAAGTCATCGCAATGGCGTCCTGCTGTAATAAGGGCGGGAATAACTGCCACCGCCAAGCTTGTACTGGAACTACGGGTATCACGGTCCTGAGGCATGATTTGGTTGTAGTGTTAAGAGGGCATTACGGTTTGCGTAGAGGTTGCTTGCGCGACAACCGCGAGTGGTCTGGGATGGACTACCTTGCTAACTTCTGCGCGAGCTGCGGAATCAGCCTCTGGGAGATTCACAACAAGGTCACAGAAAAACCGCCGCAGTGATATATAATCCCCTCCACACCAGAGGGGGGCTTGTGTCGAAGTGGAGCCTCTCCCTCCGGCTTTACATGTAAAATGCGCATTAATGAACTTTGGACGCAAGGAAAACAACAATTGGTATCGTTCATGAAAAAAACATTGCTTCTGGTTTGTGCTGTTCTTATATCAAACTTGGCACTTGCTGTAGAACATAAAGAAGAAATAGTGCCTGTGCGTATAAGTTGCCCTTCCCCTTATTATCCAGTTTCTGCTATGGCTAATAAGATTAGCGGCACTGTAACATACTCTGCCGAAGTAAATGAAAAAGGAGAAGTTACTTCTGTTGATACAACCGGTACTGAGATCTTTTTTAGAGAAACTAGATCAGCAATCCGGAAATGCAAGTTTGAGCCAGGAAGACCGGGCGTTGCCCGTGGAATCATAAGATTTAGACCGTATCAACCGTAAGTGCTCCTAACTTTTGGGGGAAGTTACCTCTGGAACTATGCTTCGCAAGTAGATTTAGATGCATATGGCATGTTTTATCTATTTCCTGCATAGGTTATCTGGTTTTTCTTGCATATGTATGGCGATAAACCTTGCCATTTTATTGGCATCTTGGCGTTACCTAGAGGCGCGCTCAAGCAAAACACCATGTACCCGCTTCAGTGGGGCTTTTCGCATATGCTCATTTTGCTTTTATCCCCGTGACGGGCGATAATTACCTCGTCAGCCTGAGCAACTGACACGATTACCCGGCGCCAAGTGGGGACACATGGCGCACAAAACCTTACAGCAATCTCTGTCACCGATGGCGAAAGCCACCGGCGTTTTTCTGCATTCAGCGTTTGACCTCTCCGGAGGTGAAGCGTGAAGCAACAATTCTGCCTTATCAACGACCACGTTAAGCATAACGTCGTCAGATTCATCCAGTCTCTGCCCGTCGACCACCGATCGCCGCTGATTATCGAGGCGCGAGAAGAAAGCCGTTCCGACAAGCAGAATCGTCTCATGTGGCCACTTTTGAAAGACCTGAGCGATCAGGTGATCTGGCACGGTGAAAAGCTGGAGCCGGCGGAGTGGAAAGACCTCATCACCGTACTGGTCAGCCAGATGCAAAACCCGGAGCGTGAGCAGAAATCCGCCCCGGGCATCAACGGCGGCCGCGTCTACTTCGGCGTTCGCACCTCTCAATCCAGCAAGCGCTACATGGTCGAGGTAATCGAGGCGATCTACTGGTTCGGCACCGAGCACAATGTGAAGTTTAGCGAGAAGTCCAGCAGTCGGATTGCATGGGCCCAGGAATGGAGGGCTTCGCATGCAGAGTCTGCTCGCTAAGGTCATGGATCGCGGCATCTTCCGCGTGCCGGCGCGCCGCAAGCGCAAGGTCGAAGTTAAACCATCAGATATCCCCACCTTTCACTATACGGCTCACCTGGCAGATGTCCGCTGGTTGCGCCGCGCTGCCAGAAGGAAAATTGCATGAGCATTTATCAACGCATTAACGGCGCTGACTGGCGCAATATCTGGGTTGTTGGCGACCTGCACGGCTGCTACACCAACCTGATGAACCGGCTGGACGCGGTCGGTTTCGACCCAGCACAGGATCTGCTGGTTTCGGTTGGCGACCTCATCGACCGTGGAACCGAGAACGTCGAATGCCTCGACCTGATTAATCAGCCATGGTTCCGCGCGGTGCGCGGCAACCATGAGCAGATGATGCTGGATGCTGTGATGGGTGCCGGAAGTATCCTGCACTGGATGCAGAACGGTGGTAGTTGGTTCTACAACCTAGATGCCGATCAGCAGATCCTTGCGAAGTCACTGGTCAGCAAGGCGGCAGCACTTCCGCTCATCATCGAGGTGGAGAAGGGAAGCAAGAAGTTTGTCATCTGCCATGCAGACTATCCTCACGACGAATATGCGTATGGCAGGCCCGTCGATGCAGAACAGGTGATCTGGAATCGTGAGCGAGTGAGCGCGGCTCAGGATGGGATTGTGAATGAAATATCCGGTGCAGACCTGTTTATTTTTGGGCACACCCCAGCACATCAGCCAAGCCAGTACGCCAATCAGATGTATATCGACACCGGGGCTGTATTCTGCGGCCGCCTGACCTTGGTGCAGATCCAGGGTGGTGCGAATGCGTAAACCAGCACGTCGTAAATGCGCCCACTGCCGCGAATGGTTCCATCCTGGCCGGGAAGGGCAGGTGGTATGCAGTTTTGAATGCGCCAGCGAGATCGGCAAAAAACAGACAGCAAAAGCCCGGGAAGCAGCGAAGGCCAGAGCGGTGAAGCGCCAGCGCGAATCCGAGAAGGAGGGGCGCCAACGTCGCCGAGCTAAGCGTGAGTCATTCAAGACAAAGGCTCAATGGGATAAAGAGGCTCAGTCAGCCTTTAACCGGTACATTCGCATTCGTGATGAAGGTAAGCCCTGCGTCAGCTGTGGAAGCCCTCTTATCGGAAAGAGCAACTACCTGACAGGCAGCGCTATTGACGCCAGTCATTACCGTTCCCGCGGGGCAGCGTCACACCTGAAATTCAACGTGCTCAATGTCCACTCCGCCTGCACCCGCTGCAACCGGCAGTTGAGCGGAAATGCCGTTGAATACCGCATTCACCTCATTGAACGCATTGGCCTGGCTCGCGTAGAGCGCCTTGAGGCTGATAACGAGCCTCGCCGGTTCGATATTCCCTACCTGCAGCGCATCAAATCCATATTCACCCGCAGAGCCCGCGCGCTGGAGAAGCGCCGCGCCCGCCATCAGGAGGCCGCATGAGCAAAATCCAATACCCAATGTCCACTGCCGCTGTTTTTGATGACGTGGTTTATCCCATCCACCTGAACGGGGCGCATCAGATAGAGAGCGAGGTTATGGGCGCGATCAGATGGTTCTGCCGGTGGAACAACGAGGAAATGGCCGTCGTTAAGGCGCATGTGCTGTTTAGCTGCTGGGGCCTTTACCTGACGTATGACCAACTTATGGCGGAGGCCGCATGAATCGAGACGTTATCGAACGCATCCGCGACCGCTGGCAAAAGCTCCGCCTCTGCCGGCACCGCGGCACCGTTCTGGTTGACTACCGCATACTGAGAAACTTTGTCCGCATCTATCAGACCCTGGGAGAGACAGCATGATTAATACCCAATACCTCCAGTATGTTCGCCAGCAGCTGATAGTGGCCACCGCTGATCTGAGCGGTGCGACGAAAGGGCAACTGGTGGCCTTTGCAGAGAACGCGCAATTCACCGCTACGGCGCGCAGCCGGGGAAGGAAGAAAGTAGCCGACCCGGTAACCGGCCGCATGGTAAACCCATCCAGCCCGCCAATTCCCGGGCAGCAGTCCCGCGCAAAAGGTTCATCAATCGCTCTCGTTCTGCCCGTTGAGTATTCGACGGCCAGCTGGCGCCGGGCTCTGCTGTCGCTGGAAGAGCATCAGAAAGCGTGGCTGCTGTGGAACTACAGCGAGAACATCCGCTTTGAGTATCAGGTAGCGATAACACAGTGGGCATGGGAAGAATTCCGTGATCAACTCGGCGCTAAGAAAGTGGCCGGAAAGACGATGGAGCGCCTGAAGAAGCTTATCTGGCTGGCGGCACAGGACGTGAAAGCAGAGCTGGCGGGTAAGTATGTATATCAGCACCAGGATCTTGCAGCCCTGTGTGGCGTTAAGCCTGATAACTGGTGCCATAACTACGCTGATTACTGGCGGGCTATGTGCGACATTTTTAAGCGGCTTGATAGCGACTCTCTTCTCTGTGTCGTGAGAACACGATCACAACAAAAAGCGACTTTTTCGCAGCAGGGTCTTGCAAAAGTCAATTAAATGCGTCATATTTGAGTCTACTTTGATATGCTGCCTTAACTTTAAGTGGCGGCATGAAGATGATAGTCACATACCAGTTTGTAAAATTAGCCTCGGCATTCCGCCGGGGCTTTTTTATGCCTGCGATCCGGTCAGGGCTCTTGGGTTGAGACGTGCTGCGCGACACGTCGACACCCGCCGCGCAAGAGCCCTGAACCAGATCGCTGGTTTAGCTCAGCAGGTAGAGCGCCTGCCTTGTAAGCAGGGTGTCGGCGGTTCGATTCCGTCAACTAGCACCAGATAATGGCCTGACCTGATAACGGATTCATACCCCAACTTATCAGGGGCGCTGCTGCAACAGCGTCGCAGGCCGCCAGACCCAGTCAGGGTAATTTCGGTCATCACCGACATTGCTATTACCCTCATGCTTATTGCCCGCCTTTTTGCGGGCTTTTTTATTTTCAGGGTCGCGGGAATCACCCTCGACGCTTTGTTGGTAAATCAGCCCGACGACCCTGAACCTTTTACTGACTACAGATAGCACCCCGAACATTATCGGAGGTGAGAGATGCAACGTATGAACCCAACCGATGGTCACAACCTTCCTTACTGGTGGTCAGCCTTGCTTGGTATCTTTTCCGTCCTGAGTCTGCAGGATTATGTCTTCATCATTGGCGCCCTGATCTCTGCTTTCTTCACTATCAAGACGTATTACGCAAAGCGTAAGGAAGAGCGAGAGCGACTGGATGAAGAGAAAAAGCGCACGCAGCTGTTGGCCAGTTATCTGGCTGATGTCTCCGCTAAGCCAGGAAGTGACCGCCCGGCTTCAGCCGAAGTGGTAACCGAGGCCTTGAAGCGGATCGCAAGTGATACACAGGGGTGAGCATGACGCCATCAATGAGGAAAAAACTGATTGGCGTGATCGCCGGCGGTGGCGGAGCCATAGCCATTGCTTCTGCGCTCATCACTGGCCCAACTGGTAACGATGGTCTTGAGGGTGTGCGATACAACCCTTATCAGGATGTGGTAGGCGTCTGGACTGTCTGCTATGGACATACTGGCAAAGACATCATGCTCGGCAAGAAGTACACCGAGGCTGAATGCCGTGCGCTGCTTAGCAAAGACCTGAACACCGTCGCACGCCAGATTAACCCATACATCCAGAAGCCGATCCCCGAGACAATGCGCGGGGCTCTGTACTCGTTCGCCTATAACGTCGGCGCTGGCAATTTCCAGACCTCCACGCTGCTGCGCAAAATCAACCAGGGCGACCAGAAAGGTGCATGTGATCAGCTGCGCCGCTGGACCTACGCCAAGGGTAAGCAGTGGAAAGGTCTGGTAACTCGCCGCGAGATTGAGCGCGAAGTTTGTCTTTGGGGGCAGAAGTGAGCCGATTAGCAGCCATTATCAGCGCCGTTGTGATCTGCCTGATAGTCAGTCTCGGATGGTTGGCTAGCCACTACCACGACAACGCCACTGAGTTCAAAAGGCAGCGCGATAAAGTGACTGAGCAGCTCAGCCTGGCGAAAGACACTATCGCTGACATGCAGACCCGCCAGCGAGACGTCGCAGCGCTCGATGCCAAATACACGGAGGAATTAGCCGATGCAAAAGCTGAAAATGATGCTCTGCAGCGCAAGCTTGATAATGGTGGTCGGGTGCTCGTCAAAGGCAAGTGTCCAGTGTCAGCCGCAACCCAAACCACCGGCGCCGCCAGCATGGGCGATGATGCCACCGTCGAACTCTCTACAGTTGCTGGACGAAACGTTCTCGGTATCCGATCCGGAATCCTCAGCGACCAAACAGCCATGAGGGCGCTGCAGGAATACATCACCACGCAGTGTCTGAGATAATTATCTGCACGCGTCTCTCTGCTGGCTCAGACTGGCAAGATATGCTCCGTAATTCTCAGACCATCTGCCGAACAAAACTTCAAGATTTTCATCACGTTCTTTTGATAGAGTGCCTTCAATGTTATCGATAATTGTGGCGCGTAGGGCGTTTAGGAGCAACGCTGTGGAATTGGAAAGGGCAGTAGGAGAAAAAGCTATCATCTCAAAGCCAGCCTTAAAAAGCGGTGAAGTTGCTTTCTGCATGCCTGATGAGGTGAGTTTATCAGCCACGGTTAAATAAGAAGCAATTTCACCGTAAGCTGAAAGAAAATCTCCAGCCTTAAGTCTAATTTCTTTTTCTTGGCTATCGACCCTAAGTATACATGCTTGCTTGTCCGCTAAAATAGCTGCTTGGTGGGAGTTAAACCATCCCAGCCAAGACGTGACAAGAACGCCCAAAAGAGTGCAGATAACGGGTAGGGCGACAGAAAATAAATGAGTAAAAGTTGAGTTTGAAGACATTTGGGTAGTAATTAATTAGCTATCAATAATCATTAATTTAACTGAGGATGTTTCTGCTTCCAACCTAAAATGCACTATTCAGGTTTAAAGTGGTGTCATCTCCATGGTAAGCCCATCGTAATATCAAAAAAAGGCGAGGTTATCGCCCTATTTTTTAACCCCGAGCCTCTCGACCGCTTTCGTCTTCCGAGACTCTATATCGCCAGTATTTGTCAGGTTTAACCCAAACGACGCCATCCCCGCTATCAACCCTGAATTTATTGATTACCTTTGTCGATAGTGCTTGGTTCCCTTCTGCATTCTCTTTGAGATGCTGCTCATTGCATTCTTTGACGAGGTAATCGACAACATCCTGTTGATAAAGACACCCATCTTTTTCTAGAGCTGACATCATCCAAGATGAAATATCGTCAACAGATAGCACTAGCGCGCTTGGGTTCAAGGCTTTGGGTTTGTTGATGTCAATGACTCCTCCGGAAAGACGCCGTGATCAAGTTTTTTACCAGAAAACCACTGACACTTGTATTCTCCAGTATGAATCCACCCGACTAGAGAATCATATTCCCTTACCTGTTCAGCAACAGACATGCTCGGGCCGCCACTAACCAGATACACGATGTCGCCAACTTTGAATTTAAGAGATTTTTTTGACATAAAACAACCTTTTCAAAAGAGATAAGCATGGCACTCACTGACAAACAAGAAATGTTCTGTCGCGAGTACCTCATCGATTTAAACGCCACGCAAGCGGCTATTCGGGCGGGGTACAGCGCAAAGACAGCTAACCGCACTGCGTCCGAAAACCTGTCAAAACCTGACATCCAGTCAAGAATTGCTGAACTCAAAGCGCAGCGCAATGATCTGGTTGGTATAAATGCGACATACGTCTTGAATCGTCTTGTTGAGATAGATCAGATGGACGTGCTCGACATCCTGACCTCGACTGGAGAGCTAAAACCAGTAACGCAATGGCCGAAGGTCTGGAGGACGACGCTATCCGGGCTGGATGTCATCGAGATGGCGGCAGAGGGAAACACTACCGCGCTGCTTAAGAAGATTAAGTGGCCTGAAAAGGTGAAGAACCTGGAGCTGATTGGTAAGCATATCGACGTCCAGGCGTTTCGCGAGCAAGTGAAAACAGAGCACGTCGTTGAATCAATATCTGATCTGATGGATTCCTTGTCTCAGGGGGCGTAATGAAACCTGAGCATCTCAAGCTGCTAGCTGATAAAGACTGGCGGCTGAACAATCTTTATTGGATCACCGACAAAGAAGGCAAGCCGACTCGCTTCAGGATGACGCCTGAGCAGCGGGAATACTTCGAGGGGATTCACACCCGCAACATCATCCTGAAAGCTCGCCAGCTCGGCTTCACCACAGAAGTGTGCATCATCCAGCTCGACGCTGCTCTGTTCGAGTCGGCAAAGTGCGCGCTGATCGCCCACACGCTGAACGACGCAAAGCGCCTGTTTCGCGAAAAGGTGAAATATGCCTACGATAAGCTGCCGGCCGAGATAAAGGCAGCCAACCCGGCGAGTAACGACTCAGCCGGTGAGCTGGTCTTTAAGAAGGGCGGATCACTCTACGTCAGTACCTCATTTCGTGGCGGCACGCTGCGTTACCTGCACGTCTCCGAGTTCGGAAAGATATGCGCCAAGTATCCGGATAAAGCCCGGGAAATCGTCACTGGTGCATTTGAGGCGGTATCGACAGGGTGCTTCGCTACTATCGAGAGTACCGCAGAGGGCCGGGCGGGTTACTTCTTCGATTACTGCCAGACGGCAGAGAAAGCGCTACTGCAGGGCAAGCCGTTATCTGCTCTGGACTGGAAGTTTTTCTTCTTCTCCTGGTGGAAGAATCCGCAGTACGCAATTGACCCGGTAGAACCGCTGCCGGCGCGCCTGCTTGAGTACTTCGCTGAGATGGAGGCGAAGCACGGCATAGTCGTTAGTGAACGACAGAAGGCCTGGTATTACGCCAAAGAAAAGACGCTCGGCGACGACATGAAGCGCGAATACCCGACCATTCCGCCCGAGGCGTTCCAGCAGTCGGTCGAGGGCGCGTACTACGCCAAACAATTCCGTTGGCTCTACACCAACAAGCGGATCGGACAAATTCCGGATAACTCACATCTACCGGTTCACACGTTCTGGGATATTGGTGTGGGCGACTCCACGGCGATCTGGTTCGTTCGCGAGGTCGGCGAAGAGTTTCACATCATCGACTACTACGAAAACTCTGGCGAGGGGCTTCGGCACTACATGAAGGTGCTGAAAGACCGCGGCTATGAGTACGGTGAGCACTGGGGGCCGCACGACATCGAGAACCGCGAGTTTGCAGCTGATGCGAAGTCTCGCAAAGAGCTGGCGCGCGAGGGCTACGAGATTGACGGCCGGATGTATTCGATGAACTTCCGCGTTGTGCCGAAAGCGGGGATCGATACCGGCATCGAGTCGGTGCGTGAAATCCTTAAGTCCTGCGTATTCGATGAGGAGAAGTGCGCTGTTGGCATCTCCCACCTCGAAGGTTACCGCAAGGAGTGGGACGACAAGCGCGGCTGCTGGAAAGACAAGCCCCTTCATGACTTCACATCGCACGGCGCCGACAGCTTTCGCTACTTTGCCGTGGCGAAAAACAACCGCAAGCAGGTCGGCACAGTATTCTTCTAAGGAGCATCGCCAGTGAGCGAACAAGATAACGGCCTTCAACTGGCTGTGAACAATCTCGCCACTGAAATGCGGCGAGCAAATTACCTGAATGCCATCGGGATCGGTGGCGGGAACACAAAGCGCCCGACGCTCTATCAGGAGTTTGGTTACCCGCGAACCATTACCTTCCATGACTTCTACAACATGTACCGGCGCAACGCCGTCGGATTCGCTGTGGTGCATCGCCTTCTGGACGGTTGCTGGCAGGACTATCCGGTTATCGTTGACGGTGATGTGTCCAAGAAGGCGAAGAAAACTAACCCATGGGAAAAGAAAGTCACCAGGTTCATGAAAAAATGGTGGCCGAAGGTGAAGGATGCCGACCGCCGCAATATGGTGGGTCGCTACTCCGCGCTGTTACTGCAGATCAAAGATAACCGGTCATGGAATGAGGAAGTCGACACCACCCTTGTGAAGAGGCTCGGTGAAGGTGCTCTGGTTAAGCTGATCCCTGTGTGGGAGCCGCAACTGACAGTTGCCGAATGGGATAACGATCGCCAGTCCGAGACCTTCGGCCAGCCGAAGATGTTCAACTTCAACGAGCAGCCGGTTGGAGACGAGGCTTTCATTGGACCGACGCGCGGTGAGCCTGTGCATCCGAGCAGGGTGATCCTGTTCTGCGAAGGCTCAGAGGATGACAACGTTCTGTCGGGTATCCCCCTGCTTGAGGCCGGATACAACAAAGGACTCGACCTTGAGAAGATTTCCGGCGGTGGCGCAGAGGGATTCCTGAAAAATGCCAGCCGGCAGATCGCGGTCGAGTTCAGCAAAGAAACAGACATGGCTACGCTGTCCGATCTGGCGAAGAAGGCTGGTTATGCCGACCTCGGCGAAGCGATGGGCGACAAGGTCAACAAGCTTAACCGCGGCACCGATGCGGCGGCGGTCATGCAGGCCGGGCAGATGCACGTTCTGAGCGTTACGCCCGGCGACCCGGGGCCGACTTGGGAGGTCACCGCGAACGAACTGGCGGCGTCAGTTCAAATCCCGTTCACCATTCTGTTTGGTCAGCAGACCGGGCGCCTGGCGAGCGATGAGGATAAAACCGACTGGGCCATTCGCCGCAATACCCGCCGCAACGGCTTCCTGACTGACCGAATCACAGCCTTGCTGGAACGCTTCTGGACACTGGGCATTATCAATCCGCCAACAAATGGAGAGGTCACCATTTCATGGACCGACCTGCTGGCTCCGGGCGAGAAGGAGAAAATCGAGAACGCCTCGAAACTGGCTGATATCGTCCAGAAAACGTCGGGCTTCTATGGTGGCGAGCCGCCATTCACGGCCAACGAACTACGTGAGATTGTAGGCCTCGACCCTCTGCCTGAACCAAAGCAACCACCTAACCCAAATGACAAGGTGACAACCGATGATCCACTGGCCGATGACACCGGAGCAGACGGTAAAGGTGGGGCTGCCGATAGTTCCGCGCAGCAAGGTTGACCCAACCCGATCGGCGAAGCAGGTAACCGCGATGTACCGGGATATCGAGGAACGGTATCTCGGCATCAAGCGCGCTCTGAAAACGCTCTTCGGCCAGCGTCTGACCGGGAGAGAGCGAGAGGTTAACAGCCATAACTGGCACTTCCTTTGCCATGACCACGGGGAGGATGTGCGGCTCTACCAGGTCAATGCAGGCAAGTTCATCTATGACATGTCGGCGCAGGAACTGGCCGACCTGCTCGAAGCGGTACAGTCCATTCTCGACGATTACCTGTTGGAAGGCGGCGAACAAAACCTGTGGGCGATGGATTACGTCGCCGCTGAGGCGCAGCGCGGAACGCTGGAGGCCTTCAACAACCTCTCGCAGCAGTCGCAGGTATATGCCAGCCAGACGACGCTACAGCAGCTGTTAAGCAGCCCCGGTTATCTGAACCAGATAGCGGCGGCCAGGCTGACTACTTTTAGCGACTGGAAGGTCATTAGCGACACCGCCCGCGGCGATCTGACCAACATCATTACCGATGCGGTAGCGCGTGGGGTGAATCCTCGCGAGACGGCCAGCGTCATCAGTAAGCGCCTCGACGTATCGATGTCGAAGGCTAAGACCATTGCTCAGACTGAGCAGGTCGGCGCGCTGCGGCAGGCGCAATGGAACGAAACGGACTGGGCGGCGGATCGGCTTGGGCTGAATACCGGCCTGCTGTGGCTGTCGGCGCTCAAACCGACGACGCGCAGTTGGCACGCCAGCCGCCACGGTAAGGTTTATACCGCCGAGCAGGTGCGAGACTTCTACGCCGAGAACGGCAACCGGTACAACTGCTATTGCAGCCAGATTCCGGTGCTGCTTAACGACGACGGCAGCATTTTTAACGTAGGTCTCGCGGAGAAGTTGAAGAAAGAGCGAGAGCAGTGGAAATTGGCAGAGGCTGCATGATACAAGGAGGTTTTGCGGAGGTTTTTATGGCAAAACCTGATGAGCCGTATCGTAAGTTGATTGTTGAGAGCTACTACCCTGCCAGTACATCTGGTAGAAAAGGGAAGGTTCATATCAGGCCAACACCTGGACAATGGGCAAGTCCATCACTCGCTGTCGAATGCTCCAAAAAGTTGTCAGACTTGAAGTTGTACCCAATAGGTAGTCAGTTCGAAATTACTGCCAAACTGACCGACAGGGAAGAGGGCGGAGAATACATTTACAGCTCATTCCGATGGGAGTTTAAACACATTAAATAGGTCGCCACGGCGGCCTTTTTTATTGCCTGAAATCCACCAATGAGGACCCAGCATGAAACGCAATCGCGTTAACGTGCTGACCGTCGTCAACTCCGCTTCAAACATCACCACTGAAACCATCGACGGCAAGCCACATATCGTGGTTCGCGGCATCACGCCTGTCGTGGACGATATCGTGAT
>OGZC01001206.1_pt1 | contig 14135 bp, 19 predicted proteins | sample 1576751 | NCBI WGS metagenome assembly OGZC01 (sample SAMEA3541486, study PRJEB24748) | human gut metagenome | biome: human gut; feature: human-associated habitat; material: faeces | place: China | collected 2012
GACCAGTAAGATCCTTGATCCCATTCACGGCACTATTCGTTTGACGACACTCGAGATTGCCTTTATCAATCACCCCCTGTTCCAGCGCTTACGCAACATTAAACAGAACTCTTTTTTATATAAGGTGTTTCCCTCTGCGGTGCACAGCCGCTTCGAACACTCTCTCGGGGTGCTGCATTTATCAAGTGAAATACTCAATAATTTACGCCTGAATGCGATACGGTATCAAAAGAAATATGATGATGGCCATGTGTTTGGTCATATCGATCAGATACCAAAACACAACATTCAGGAGTTGAGACTCGCTGCCCTGATGCATGACATCGGGCATGGGCCTGTATCCCACCAGTTTGAGAGTTTTATGCCTGGTAAGCACGAATTCTCCGATGTTCTCCCCACAGCCTACCATTCAATCATTGATGTATTAAGCAAGCCAGAACAGAAAGTTGAACATGAACAGCTTTCGCTGTTGTTCAGCCTGATGATTTATCATGATCTGAGAAAACAAGGTAAGGTCGATGACGAAATAAATATCGAAAATGTGTTAAAAATCATCGAAAAAAGATACGGTGACCAACAGATCATTGAGGAAATTAATGGAAAGGCAACAGATATCCTGCCGTTAATGACCTCGATCATCTCTTCCTGTCCGATCGATGCCGACCGGATGGATTACTTGCTCAGAGATGGCTATTTCTCCGGCGTCAAGTGTGGCATCTACGATTACAATCGCTTGTTTATGTCAATTGTCCCGGTCGAGGAACAGGGAAAATTGTACCTTGCTTACAAAGAGAGTGGGATTGATTCGATCGCTGAGTTTATTGGGGCGCGTTCCAGTCTTTTCTCGCAGGTGTATTACCATAAAACAAACCGCGCCTTTGCGACGATGTTGAGCACATTATGTGAGATTATGCAAAGCAAGGATCCACAAAATGTCATTATCGCTGACGTTACCGACCGTATCGTTGACCATAGCGATGAAAGCTTCATCGACGCGCTGAAGGATTTTTATCTGGCGTGCAGTGATGATTATTTTTTGAATGACAAGGTTGGTGAATGGATAGATATCAGCGATACCGAGGCGGTTAATAAAAAAATACTTGATGACATTATTAACCGACACCCATGGTCGAAGGTCTATGAGGCCAAACACTCTGTGTATAAAGCTAACATCGCTGACAAGGAAAATAAGGCGTGGAAGAGTCAACTCACCGGGTTATTGACTTCTGTATTACAGCCTCATTTCAAACCACATGAATTTGCCGTTGATATTGTCTCCGACTGCGCCTTTAAAGACCTGGATAAAACCGAAGTTAAGCTTTTGGTGAAAGATCTTAAGAACCGCTACGAAATAAAACCGTTAATTGAATGTGGTGATAAGTTAAATCAGTATCAAATCATCAAATATTGCATTCGGGTATTTGTTGACCGCGATATCAAAGAACGCGTAACTCCTGAAATAATCTATAAAATCAATGAAATAGTGGTCAAGCAGATCGCGTTGCTGAATTGATGATGCCCGTCAGGGCAGCGATAAATCTTTCAGGGGCTGGTTTTTTAACCGGCCCCTGAAGATAAGCGGTAAATCGTGGCGCATCCCCGCCATCGGTATAACTTACAACAGCGCGTTTACCCGAGACTAAACACCGCGCTGAGGCATAGATTCCCGCAGGGGAGCGGGTGGCTCAACAAAAACGCCGGCTCAGTATGGTTATTCCGCCAGCAGGGCGGCGAATTTCGCCAGCCACTGTGGATGAGCCGGCCAGGCGGGGGCGGTAACCAGGTTACCGTCCACATGCGCCTGGTCGATACCAATATCCGCATAGTGCCCACCGCTCAGACGCACTTCCGGAGCGCAGGCGGGATAGGCGCTGCAGGTCCGTCCCTGCAGAATACCGGCGGCGGCCAGCAGCTGCGGGCCGTGGCAGACGGCGGCGATAGGTTTACGCGCGGCGTCGAATGCCTGTACCAGTTTAATAACCTCCTCGTTCAGGCGCAGATACTCCGGCGCCCGGCCGCCGGGGATCACTAGCGCATCGTAGTTCTCGGCCTTTACTGCGGCGAAGTCAGCGTTCAGCGTGAAGCGATGGCCCGGCTTTTCGCTATAAGTCTGGGCGCCGTCAAAGTCATGGATTGCGGTCATGACATAGTCGCCAGCGGCTTTATCCGGGCAGACGGCATCGACCTGGTGGCCAATCATCTGCAGTGCCTGAAAAGGAACCATCGTTTCGTAATCTTCGGCAAGGTGTGGGCTTTGCACATGGTTGAGATTGTTCAGACAAGAATGAATACGGTTAGATGTTTATGTATATGATTTTTTATTATTATTTTAGTTGTGCTGCCAATTGTCGCGCATGGTTGTACATGATTTGATATTGTTGTTTATGTTCGTTCATGCGATATTGAGTACAGAATAAGTACATAAAATACCAAAGTGATGAGTACAGAAAACTAACATGGCAATCAGTGACACAAAGCTTCGCTCTATCTATGGTAAACCATATTCTGGGCCTGCTGAAATTACGGATTCTGACGGGCTTGGAGTTCGCATAACCCCCAAAGGCGTGATCAGCTTTCAGTTTAGGTTCCGATGGGAAGGAAAGCAGAACCGAATGGGGCTTGGGCGCTACCCAGCGCTGACGCTGCGCGATGCCCGCAATATCGTTGCAGACCTGAGGGAATCGGCAGACAAAGGCATTGACCCCCGAACGCTGGCTGGCGGTAAGAAATCCAACAGTAAGCCAACGGTGAAGGATTGTCTGGATTACTGGAAGGAGAATTACGTTGATGTAACTCTAAGGGCTAAGACTATAGCGCTTTATAAGTCAACGGTTATAAAGCACATGCGCGACGCTTTTTCCGGTATTCCGGTTGAGGATATCCCTGTCCGCTTGTGGGTAGAGAGGTTTACCGAAGAAGAGAAAATCAACCCTCGCCGAGCCCGGCATTTATTGATACAGCTCAGGTCCGCCATTGGGTGGTGTACGCGCCGACAGTTCATTAGCACAACCGAACTCATGCTTTTGCAGCCGAAAGACATCGGTGTTAAACCTGTGATTGGGGAGACCACGCTCAGCTATAACCAGCTTGCAAAAATCTGGATGGCTATAGAAAGAAGTCGTGGGTCAACTTCTAACCGATTGCTTCATCAACTGCTAATGCTGTACGGCGCTAGGAATAGCGAACTTCGGCTGGCTATCAGGGGGGAATTTGACCGAGAGGAGGGGTTATGGGTTGTTCCAGCAGAGAAAAGCAAAACCAACAAAATTATCAGGCGCCCAATTTTCTCCGCGGCAGATGATTTGCTGAAAAAAGCTGAAATGACGTATGGGGATATACTTTTCCCGGGCGAGGACCTGAAAAGCCCTATAACTATTTCTGGTGCAAATAAATTTCTGAGAAGAATCAAAGACTCGTTGGGGTTTGGTGAGTTTACTTCACATGATTTCCGGCGCACCTTGGCAACCCGACTATCCGAAGAGGGGGTTGCCCCGCACGTCATCGAAAAAATGCTGGGGCATGAGCTGGGCGGCGTGCTTTCTGTCTATAACAAGCATGACTGGATTGCCGAACAGAAAGACGCCTATGATCTGTATGCTGAAAAGATATTTTGGCATATCAGGAAGATTTCTGGTTGACACCCCCGTTTAAGATCCACTCCACAATAGCAGAGCGCAGATACTGTTTAGGGTAGGTCCGGACCGGCTTGGGGAAATTATAGCGCTCGGTGTATTTCCGGATGGTCACGCGTGAAGATACTCGGATCATCCGCATCGCCTCTTCCTCGTCAATCATTTCAATGTCTACCATATTACTCACCTCACACCACTTCCAGGCCACGACAGTGGCACCACACTTCATACATCCGCTTAACTACTTCCCGGCTGTAGTAGCCGTGACCGTCTCGCGTCAGGTCATAGCGGCCGCCGTAGCGCAGTCTGATCCATATCTCAAATTCTCTATTCATGACACTAACTCCGAAACAGCCAGGCTATGGCAAACGCACAACCGACGATGCTGAACGCCGTAGGCCAGTCCATCACTTTGTCTCCACCTTGATGCCAGTGGCGGTATAGATGGGAAACCATGGGGTGGCATAGCCCCCTGAGCGGTCGCTAGGGCGCTCAGCACCTATAGAGATTTGGATTTGTCCGTCGCTCTCTCGCAAATAGGCGTAAGGCACGGGCAGTCGTTTCTCCTTCCGAGCAACAAGTTCAATAATGCGCTGCTGCGCCTTCTCCAGCTTTTCACCGGTCGACTTAGCTGTTTTTCTCCACGTAGAGCAAATCCTTTTCTCTGATTCCAGCGCCTCAACCAGCTCAGCGCTGGCCGCTTTCCATACCTCCCACATTCCGTCAAGCTCTGAGTCGTCATCGTCAACCTTATAGCCTTCGCCTTCGCGCCAGTACTCCCAGCCAAAGCGTGGAGGACTGCCGTTATGCTGAGTGCGTTCCCACCACGCTTCGAATTTCTCTCTCTGCGCCAGCTCGGTGATATTACTCATCGCTTAGCCTCCCGGAGCAGATGCTTGTAGGCCCGCAGCACGTGATGTGTTTTCCCGCTTAAGATCGTTTTCATAATGAAAAAACCGCTGCTCTGGCTGGTCATTTCAGGCGTGAGAAGCAACGCCACATCAATCGCCCGGTTGTGTCGGCGGAACTCAAATACAGAGCTGGTGACCGTGATAACTGAAACCGACCCTTGATCATTAAACTCAACCTTCACAATGTTTTTCCTCCCACCCAATAGCCTGAAACAGCCCCATTTTCGGGTGATACCAACGGGCCCCACGTGGTTCGGCTTCTGCCATCATTTGGCGGAATGCTTTCATAAAAGGTTCAAACTCCACGATCGCCCGGCGAGACAGCAGACCATCAGGCGTCATGAACTCGGGCGTATCGGTTGGGATACGGTATGCGTTAACAAGGTTTCGGCACTTGGCATCGGTCATGCCGCTTTTTGCGACCACCTGGCGATAACCGACATACCCGGCCCGCATATTTCCACGCTTAATGTTTTCGACAGCTTCCGCGACGGTTTCAACCTGTTCTTCTACCTGATACAGCCGGCGTTCCTGCTCGAGATTCAAAAGGGCCATTTCTGCGATCAGTTCGGCCTGTGATTTTGGACGCGAGCGCTCCTCTTCCAGTTCTTTCCAGCGATCTACCAGCCTGGCGGTAAACTCGGGGCTGAGTTGCGCGACCACGATGATGCTGTCGCGTTTGCCTTGCTCATCTGTGAAGCGGAATACCTGCATTGTCCGCGGACGCCCCATAGAGTCTGTTCCGGGTTCGTCCACCAACGGTGGCTGGACAATAACGCGAGCATCTACCAGCCGTTCAATGGTACGTTTCACACTGTCATGACGACTATTAACTAATTCGGAGATTTCAAGGCTGGTCATGGATGGTTTGTTAGTGATCAAGTTATTCATCATCATTCCCCTCAATGCATAATCGGTGCTTCTGGCACACCTTCGATCTGGATGTGTTCGATAAAGCTGTCATGGAGGAGGTTAAGCCCCTCCCGGCCAAGTGCTGATAACCTGAACCCAAATTCTTCGTCAGTAATAACCATGTCCTGATACATCCGCAGCGCCAGCTGCTGGCCAACCTCTGGCCCATATTTCTCGATTGCCCCCAGCTCAATATGGTTGGCGAGTGCAAAGCGTTCAGGTCCCGGATAGATGCTAATGGCGCCATGCTTGCTGGAATAGATAACAGCAGTATCAACACCGCCAGTATCATTCGGAACGTCGACAGTTCCGTTTTTCTCCAGCTCCTCAGTGATGAACACGGCAGCCAGTAGCCAGCGCCAGAGGATCAACTCTTTTTCGATATTGAGCGTTATCCAGTTGCTTTCTACCGCTTCCATGATGCAGGCCAGAATTTCCATTCCATCGGCAAGGTGTTTGTCATAGCGACCGTTATCCAGCAGGCGAATAGCAGCGGAGTAGCCAATCACCCGGTTTCCAGACCGGATCCCTGTTGAGGTTGGTTCCGGGTTAAGCATGTTCTGAAGCATTGCGCACCTCTGCTGGTTTACAGGCCTGCAGTTCTTCGCGCTCTTTCACGTAGCGGTCGTGCATGGCATCCCATTTTTTGCACCACTTTTGCATTTCTCTTTTGCGGGCGAGGATGCGACGCAGCCGGCGAACGGTGCGCTGGTGGGCGTTGAAATACTCAATGGTCACGGCGCCACGTTGCCAGCTACTCAGTTCTGGATTCAGTGGATGAATTACCTGCACGTCCGGATAACGCTGCTTGAAACCAGAACGCCCAAAAGCTCGGGAGGTCATGAAGAACGCCAGGTAACGAATTGCGGTATCCCGGCTGAAGCACCGCTTCATGCGTCCGTGGCGGATCGCGGCGAACAGATCACCAACCTGCGTTGGGTGCTTTTGTAACGCTAGGTCAATGGCGCTGACAGTTCTGTTGTCAATCATTTGTCTTTCTCCCGGTTATAGGTTTCATGACTCATAACTTCCCAGTTCCGGCCATCGTCTTTCGATAACAGGCGCCAGCGTGGGTTAACCTTCAGGCTGAGGTAGCCGGTGCGGCGCATTCGCCGCGGGAATATCCGCCGGCGCCGATACCGTAGCAGGACCTGCAGCGCCTGCAGCGCCTGCAGGTGAACCCTCTCAGGAATTCGTATCGCTGTCAGTGCCACCAGCTACCTCCTCAAATCTCAGTTCCATTTCGCGCGCCATTTCGATAAACGTGGCCAGTGTGCAAATGTGCTCGTCGTCGAACAGCTGGCGGTCGCATATCACCCTCCCGTTCTCGATGTGCACGACTACCCGCCCGGTAAAATCAGGGAGGACATGCAGATCCACGTTCAACACGGGGCGGGGGATCAGCACACCCTGATAGAGCATTGTTTGCTGGTTATTCATTGCCGGACTCCGCAGTAACTGGTTTCTGCTTTTTGACGAACTCAACCAGTTCAGAAATAAGCTCGTCGATTAACTCTTTCCCGCTTTCTGTGAGGAATTCGCCGCTGCCATTAACATCAACAGAGTTGCTGTAAATTCCCTTAAGAGCTTTCACACCTTCCACATTTCCGTACTCACCGAGCGCCAGTCGCTCGAATTTCCGCAACAATCCATCAAGAAGAATCTCAGTTAATTCGATAGTACTAATCCCACCCTTGTTAAGCTTAATGACAAGTAAGCTACTCCCAGTCTTTCGCTGGTGGCGTATCAAGGCTGCTTTTAAAATTCGGCGGCGATAGGTAGTAATTAAGTTACTCATCTAATTACCCCTTCTTTTGTGTTCTTCATTTTGCTGTACAATCTTTTCCTCTTTTTCCATCCATGAATAGACCTCGCCAGCAAGGTCATATGCAAGACCTAAAACCCCATCAAGTTGATGGCAGTCAAAGTCCTTGTGATGTGTGAAAATTGTCTGCATAAGGAAGTTAAGTTGCTCAGCCTTAATGGTGACGCACTGAATATCTTGGCGGCGCTGCATACCCATAATTACCTCCCGTAGGCTTTACGCAGATAAAGGCCTGCTATTATTTCGTGCCCGTTAGCTGCATAAAGCAGGGCGGTTTTATATGCGTTGCGGTCAATAATGAAACTCATAACAAATACCTCGCAATATTTAGGGGGCAAGAACCCCCGGCACCCCAAGGCCGTTCTAAACTGGTTTCGTAATTAGCCTATTTTATTCTCGATAGCCTTAAGATCAGTGCAAAGTTCACGAGCATAGTCAAATATCACAGCTGACATATGGCACGCGGGGTTGTCATTGTCCTCGTCAGTAAAAAAAGACTCACTATAAGTTTGCGCGACTGCTTCAAGTTTTTTAGCAGTAAGAATCACATCGAATATATCATCAGTCAGATCGTTTCTGTCCGCTACATGTATGCAGGGTTTGACTGAATTAATATGACTCTTAATATATCCGTTCATGTTATCTACGGTCTTTTGCATTGAACGAATTAGGCTGTTTATAGAACAATCCGTTTCGTAATTCTCGTTACTTTTTTTATAGATCTCCTCCAGAAGAACAGTGTTTTCTATTATGTCTGATACAAACACTTCAAGCATTTGGATTGGAGTTTTCATTGTTCACCTCACACAAGTATTGAGCGCTTACTAAATCAAGTTAAACTTGATAGTGAGAGGTTAGCTTTATGATTTTATGCAGTCAAGTTAAACTTGATTGTTTTTTTGGGTATAGGTAGATTTAAAAGGGAGGAACGGGCAAAAGCCCGTTGTCTATCAATAATTAACCGAATCTGTTAATGTTGAAAGGAACTGATGAGATAACTTTTGACTGGATGTAGAGCATATCCAAGGCATCCTTCTCGATGCTCCAAGATTGGTAATTCGAGTTGTCAGATAATACTACAATTTTGCTGCCTATTTTTTGCAGCCTCTTTACATAACATTCACCTTCAAAACAAAAAGCATAAATCCCGTCACCATCGAAGTATGTTATTGTTTTATCTAGAAATAATAAATCACCCGGTGCTATTGTTGGCGACATGCTATCACCCCTGGCATTGCCAATCTCAATGTTCTTGAAGGGTCTGTTGCCTACAACTTGACGAGCGTACTCGGGGTCTAACTCTATGGAGCGGACCACATCAATGAAGTCACTTTTCACGCTAACTCCATCACCACAACTGAATTCAATATCTAATACTTTGAATTTAACGCTATCAGTATCTCCTTTTTGAGCGGACGCAGGGAAGGTGGCGGGTTGTCCCTCACCCAGAAACCAGGATTGTGGGTAACCACTGATTTCAGAAAGCTGGGCTAATCTCTTACCCCTTGGGACAGTGTCTCCCTTCGTCCAGTAGACAACCGTCTGCGTGCTAACCCCTAACTGACGAGCCAGCTCGGCTTTACTCCACCCTTTTTCCTTCAGAAGTTCTTGAATCATGTTTGCCGTGGCCACTGTATCTCTCCAAAAGTTTCATTAAAGCCATTATCTAAAGCAATGCTTGATCTCAAGTTTAACGCATGGTTTTACTTCTTGCATGTTAATTAAATCTTGATATAGACTCATTCAAATAAAGTTTAACTTGATGGTGGTTTATGAACGAAGAGATTCGGGTGAAATTGTGTGCCATTACTTCCCAAAGAGCGATTGCTCAAGGCTTGGGAGTAACTCCCCAGGCAGTGAATCAGTGGTTTGCTAAGTCTGTAATCCCTGCTCGCTTTGTATTGAAACTTTGCGAATTTGTCGGCTGGGCCATTACCCCTCATCAGGTTCGCCCTGACTTGTATCCAAGCGAGCTTGATGGGATGCCACGAACTGCAGAGGTGTGACATGTCACAACAGTCAACCGCTATGCCTGATCCGCGCTACTTCCTGAAGTTGCTGCCACGTAGCATCAGGTATGACCCAATAAGCGGGATTTTTTACCTCATTGCGAAGCGGGCAGAGTAAGCAATGCAACAGGATTTCGTCAGGGTTGAAATGCCAGCGCTTTACTGCCAGGCGGATGCTCAGTGGATACAGGAGCAGTTGTTGAGATTGCCTTCATCACTGCGCCGGAAAATAGCTCTGAAGTATTCAGAGGTTTACGAAATTGAGTTTAACGCCGAGCCCGTTTCATTCCGACAGGAGAACCGAGCTCGGCATGAAGCCAATGTGAGGCTTCGCAGATTCGTGGATGCACACGGACACGCACTGCAGGGGTATACGACCCAGCCACCCCTGGCCGGATCACAGTAACGATCCGATTGTTACCGGGATTAAAGGTGCCGGGTGATAGCAGGGTAACCACCTTGACTGTTTTTTGTTCTGCGTACCAGCTTGCGAGTACATGGGATGGGGAAGAGGGAAGAGGGGGGTTTGGGGGGAGTTGGGAGTTAGGGCAGGAATAGCGTCCTTTTCCAATAGACAGGTACATGGGTTAGGTAGGTACCGATCTTGAAAGCAGAGCCATAAAAGAGCGGTGCACTAGCAAACTGGTACACGTAATCCCGATAAGAGGTAGGGAAGGTTTCTTCCTGGAAAAGTAGAACTCAAAAAGGGCTGACAATGCTTAACATCACACCGAACTTTGCACAGGAACGTGGGCTTAACATGCTGCGGCGCACCTGGAAGGCGCACGATTCCTTCATGGTCTACGCACCGACCGGAAGCGGCAAAACAGGCCTGGCTGCGTTTATCGCCGCCGGCCTGGTTAGTCGTGGTATGAGTGTTCTGTTTGTCGCCCCGTATACGATCCTGATTAACCAGACCGCCCAGCGCTTTACAGAATACGGGTTGCCGGAAGACCAGATTAGTTTTATCTGGCGTGATCACCCTAACTATGACCCTAATCTGCTGATCCAGATTGCGAGCGCTGACACGCTCATCAGGCGTGAATTTCCCAAAAACATCGATCTGCTTATTGTCGATGAGGCGCACCTGCGTAAACGCCGTATCCTGAAAGAAATCGAACGGATCACAGCGGAGAAAAAAGCGAAAGTTATCGGTTTATCTGGTACCCCTTTTGCGCCGTTCCTGGGCCATTACTATCAACACCTGATTAAGCCAACGACGATTGGCGAATTGATCCAGCGTGGTGACCTCAGTAAGTACGAATTTTTCGCCCCAACAAAACCGGATCTTAGCGGGGTAGAAACGAAGCCATCTATGGAGTTCGGTACTGATTACGACGAGTCCCAGCTGGCGGAAATCATGTGCGGTTCTGACCTGGTGGGCGATATCGTCGATAACTGGCTTCGTCATGGTCGTGACCTTCCTACGGTGGCGTTCTGCGTTAACAAGGCCCACGCAAACTTTGTAACCATGCAGTTTAACAAGGCGGGTATTAACGCTGAGGTCATGGTCGCAGAAACACCCCACGAAGAACGGCAGGTGATGATTCACCGCTTCGAGACTGGCGCCACAAAAATAATCGTCAGTGTTGGTGTTTTGGTAGCCGGTTTTGATAGCGATGTTCGGTGCATTATCTACGCCCGGCCGACAAAGAGTGAAATCCGCTGGCTGCAGGCGATTGGCCGCGGACTGCGAACTGCACCTGGGAAAGATGCCTGCCTGATTTTTGATCACAGTGGTACCGTGCATCGCCTCGGCTTCCCTGACGCCATTGAATACGACGAACTACCGTCTAAAAACGATGGCATGAAAGGGGCTGCAGCGCGGGCAGCCAAAGAACGCGAAGAGAAACTCCCGAAAGAATGCCCTGAATGCCACTTCATGAAACCCGCCGGCGTCTACATCTGTCCGAAATGCGGTTTTAAGCCGCTGGCCGGAGAGGACGTAGAAACCGACAGCACCCGCAACCTCAAAAAAATGAGTAAAGGCGAGAAGGTTTACACCAAAAGCGACAAACAGTCCTGGTGGAGTCAGATCAAGTTTTACCAGCGTCATCGTGCGGCGCAGGGGAAACCTGTCAGCGATGGCTGGTGTGCTCATACCTTTCAGGAGAAATTCGGCGAATGGCCCAACGGCTTAAGCGACTTTCCAATGGAGATCACACCGGAGGTCAGCAATCACATCAAACACAAACTTATTAAATTTGCTAAACGCCGCGAACGTCTGCAGCAGATGGGGAAGAAACCTGACCAGGATCTATTTCCACCTCCGAGCGCCAATATCAACTATGAGCCTCCTGAGGGCAGCGACGGGCAATTAATTATCGAAGCAAAACGAAAATTCCAGAAAAACATAAATAGCGCGAGTCAGTGATATGAAAACGGCAGAAGCAGCAAAAGGTCGATGGTCTGAAATTTTTGAATATTACGGCTTGCCGCCGATCACCGGGAAGCACCATTACAAGGGCGAGTGTCCGGTATGTAAGGCGAGGGGGAAGTACCGCGTAGATGACCGTGATGGTCAGGGTACATGGATTTGTGTATGTGGTAGCGGCGACGGCATGAAGCTGCTGACCCTGACCCAGTCAAAAAGCTTTTCCGCCATCTGCGCAGAAGTGGACCAGCTCATCGGGAATAACTATCAGCGCATCAACGTGCCTGCTAACAGTTCGGCGGCGCGGCAGCGCCAGCGAGTCATTAGTAAGTTTTCAAAGTTGCTCGATTTACGGGGTACTAGCGCGGCTGGTTACCTTCTGCAACGTGGGATAAGCCGCCTGCCGGCAGAAGGCATCCGTTTTTGTGACCGCCAACGCCATGCGGGGCGCGTTTATCAAGCGCTGTATGCCCTGGCTACCGATGACAAAGCTGAGCTTTGTTACCTGCACCAGACGCTGCTGGACGGCGACAGGAAGGCAGATATTGATAGCGCCAAACGTCTTAAGTCGCTTCAAGAGGACAGCTATCTGGATCACGCCCGCTCTGTGGCCATTCGCATGTTTCCGGTATCAACGACGATCGGCATCGCCGAAGGTATCGAAACAGCACTCTCATGTTATCAGGTTTATGGCGTCAATACCTGGGCGGTAATCAACAGCGGGTTTATGAAGAAATTCCGGGTACCGGCAGGTGTGAAGCATCTGATTATTTTTGCCGACATGGACAAGCACTCTGCAACTGGACATGCCGCGGCGTTCGAGTGCGCCCACGCCAACTTGCTGGCGAAAAACGACCTGGTCAAAGTCAGCATACGCTGGCCGGATAACGGAGATTTCAATGATATGCTTATGAACGGCGATCAGGTTCGTGAACAAGTTTTCTATAAAAAGGTGGCAGCATGATGAACAATAACAATCTGCAACATAACCAATTCTTCACCATCGAACAGGACTTTTCGCCTGAGAAAATTACTGATGCTGAGCGTCTTGTTATGGAGCGTTTCAGTTATATTTATGCAAACTGGGCCGATGAAAAAAACTTAAGCCGTGAGGCGGAAGAACTTCGCGTAAGAGAAATTAAAGGTTTTAAAAACATCCTCCTCTCTCCCTGGACATTAAGCGATGTAACCATTGAATGGGATTACTGGGAATCCGTACTTCGTCACAGGTATAAAACACAAAATGGCGATGGCTACGTCCAGATTATCTGGGATCGGCGCGGGTGGCTCACTGACCTTTTGTGCGTTATGAAACCAGTTACCCCGGCTGAAGCATTAACAGTCTGCAAGTGGTTACTGGCATGTGACTATTTTGAGGAACGGGATTCGCTGTTTGATCGCATTATTTTGAACCTGGTCGGGGAGTGCGAAGAATGAAACTGGAAGCCTCCCTTAAACACTTTAGCCCACAGGGCATGCATATCAGCGACGACGTAAAAAGCACATCGCCGAATCGACTGACCGGAACAGATGTTATGGCGGCCATCGGTACCACCAGCAGTCGTGCGCGCTTCGGCCTGGCCGCTTTCTTCGGAAAGGCTGGTATCAGCAAAACGGATGAACAGCTTGCAATTCAGGCGCTGGCGCAGTTTGCCATCAAAAACGCTCCTAAAAATGTCCGCAAAGCCGCCGGTGACAAGCTCGGCGCCTGCATGTTGACGCTGGCACAATTTGCCTTTGCGGAGTACTCACGTTCGGCGGCCACCAGCGCAACGTGTCACAGCTGCAGCGGAACCGGCTTTATTTCCAGCCATGAAGATGTAATTAAGCACCCTGGTATTTTCGATGCTGACGGTGTCGAAGTGAAGGCCCCAAAGATTAGAAATGAACTGGTGAAAAGGGTCTGTGGAGTGTGCGGAGGAAAGAAAGTGATCCATGCGCGATGCAGGTGTAGTGGTAAAGGGGAGGTCTTAGATCGCAAAGCGACCAAAGAACTTGGCGCACCGGTTTTCAAAACATGTGAACGCTGCTCTGGTAATGGCTTCTCTGTTGTACCCTCTGCGACGGTACACCGCGCCATTCTGAAGCGTCTCCCGGATCTCCATCAGTCTTCGTGGTCACGCAACTGGAAGCCGTTCTATGAAGGGCTGGTGGATATGCTTCACAAAGGAGAGAGACAGGCAGCGGCTGAATTTGAGAAGGCGACCATTTATTGATGTGATCGAAACAGATGGCGGCAAATTTTTGCACGATAGAGTTGACTTTGCATAAAATTGTCCTTTATTATTCTAATCATGGATACGTACATCCAAATGAAACTGATTCTGAACCCTGCCAACCGGCGGGGTTTTGCTTTTCTGGGGGAAGCGATGCAGCAGCCATATTTTTTTAACCCGGGCATGACCACTCAACAGCTTGAAGACTGGCTTGGGCAACAGAAAATCTATCTTGCCCACTTCAACCGTCTGATAG
>OGZC01001216.1_pt1 | contig 14085 bp, 11 predicted proteins | sample 1576751 | NCBI WGS metagenome assembly OGZC01 (sample SAMEA3541486, study PRJEB24748) | human gut metagenome | biome: human gut; feature: human-associated habitat; material: faeces | place: China | collected 2012
TATGCTAAATTATAACAACTTAGAGCAATGACTTGACAGCTGCTTCCAAATCCTTGATATCTTCGCCACGAAGCTTCAATTCGTTGTTACGGTTAATCAAAAAGATAGATGGAACTTGACGAACATTATATACAGCCACGTTGGTAGAATACACTCCGTTTCCATCGCGTACACAAACCCAAGGAAGGTTGTCTGCCGCAGTTTTCCAGTAGTGTTCGTCCGCATCGAGAGATACCTGGTATATTTCCAGTCCTTGTTTTGCGTATTCATTATATAGTTCGCGAAGCATCAGGTTGTGAGGAGATCCGGCAGGCGACTGGAATACAGAGAAATCGAGCAATACGACTTTTCCTTTTAGGTCGGTCAGTTTGCGCACATTTCCTTTCACGTCACGCAGGGCGATGTCGATAATTCCGGTTTCCACTATTTTCTCTTGAGGAATCTCCAATGCTTTCGCCTGTGGCTGGCGTGTGTTCTTCATCCCCTTAATTACAATATTATAAAGGTTCTTGGAACGTACGGCATGAGGGAACGCATTGTTGAGGCTCGTAGCAACAGCAGCGAAGCATTTCACATCATCTTTATTGTTCAACGGATCGAATATCAGGTAATTATTGAGTTTTTGGAACAGGGCAAAGTAAGCGGCTGCCGTGTTGGGAGCAGCGAAAATATAGTTCACTTTGACATCTTCCTTGTAATTGTTGAGTAACGTTGCCAGACTGTCTTCAAACACATCATGCCCCATTCTGTTACTGCGTAAAGCTGCCAGCAAGTCGTCCACCTCTTTTTGCAGGCGGATCTGCTTCAGCGTCAGCTCTTTTATCTTGTTGCTGTTTTCCGAACCTTCCACCGTGTAAGTTGTGGAGAAATCCACATACGGCGCTTTGATCTGAATCGTTTCGATAGAATCTACAGAAAAATTGATGATTTTGTCGTCAATCCGCAAGCGATAAAATTCGGGTGATTCGGGACGAGGCTGCTTGAAACTGAATGTACCTTCCCCCTTCAGCTTCACTGAATCGAGCGGAACAATACCTTCCAGACCGGAAGCTTCGAGATAAAGCATTTTACCATCGGCTCCTGATACATCCCCGTTCACCTGGAATTTAGGACCGGAACTACAAGCAGTAATAGTAAGTGCGGCGAGCGCTGCAAAAGTAACCTTTTTCATATAGTGTGTGTTATTAACGAGATGCAAATATACTTCTTTTCGAGATTAGTCAAAGCATTTTGCCGGGTTCTTCATCCTAATTTTGAAAAAAAATCAGTTCACCACTAACTTTTTACCTCATTTCCACCTGATTACCACGATAAATGTATATCTTTGCAGGAATTTTGAAAGAAAAAGTATAGATAAAACAATTTTTATGATTAACCCAATTGTTAAGACAATCGAGTTACCTGATGGAAGAACCATCACACTCGAGACGGGAAAGTTGGCAAAACAGGCAGACGGTTCTGTAATGCTCCGCATGGGCAACACCATGTTGTTAGCTACTGTTTGTGCCGCTAAAGATGCAGTTCCCGGAACAGATTTTATGCCTTTACAGGTAGAGTACAAAGAAAAATTTGCGGCATTCGGCCGTTTCCCTGGTGGTTTCACCAAGCGAGAAGGTAGAGCTTCTGATTATGAGATTCTTACTTGCCGTCTTGTAGACCGTGCTCTCCGTCCTTTATTCCCCGATAATTATCACGCAGAGGTATATGTGAACATCATCCTCTTTTCTGCTGATGGTGTGGATATGCCGGATGCATTGGCAGGACTTGCCGCTTCTGCAGCACTTGCCGTTTCAGATATTCCTTTCAACGGACCGATCTCTGAAGTACGTGTAGCACGTATCGATGGTCAGTTCGTAATCAATCCTACTTTTGAACAACTGGAAAAAGCTGACATGGACTTGATGGTAGCCGCTACTTATGAGAACATCATGATGGTAGAAGGTGAAATGCATGAAGTATCTGAAGCTGAATTGCTGGAAGCAATGAAGGTAGCTCACGAAGCTATCAAGATTCATTGCAAAGCGCAGATGGAGTTGACTGAAGAGGTTGGAAAAACTGTAAAACGCGAATACAACCACGAAGTAAACGACGAAGACTTGCGCAAGGCTGTTCGCGAAGCATGTTACGACAAGGCTTACGCAGTTGCCGCTTCCGGAAACAACAACAAACACGAACGTTTTGCTGCTTTCGATGCAATATATTTAGGATTCATTGCTTCGCCACGGAACCAACGCTTCAGCTCTTCCGTAAGGCTGCGCAGCTGTACCTTGCTCCGGTCAGAGCTGTCGCTGACATAATTTCGCGGCATACTTCCTTTGCAGCTTCGAACCGCTGCAATCATACCACCGCGATAATTATTATAATCATCGCCGCTGAGCATAGAAGATTCCCTGTGGTCAACATTTTGCACCGTGATATCTATCTGCGCCATACGCTTTTTAAAGACCTCCGGCATATAGGTGCCTTCACTGCCCTTACCATAAGCATGTGCGCCCCATCTGGTATATACTGCAGCAATATCATCAATCGTTTCCCAATTTTTAGCCTCTAAAACAGCTCCTGTACCAGCGCCATGGGCTCCGGGCGGATCACCAAATACGCGATACGAAGCCTGCCTCCAGGCAGCACTCTTATCCATACCGGCTTTTTCAAGTTCTCCGGCTTCCTCCAATACATGCTTACGCACAAAGTTCAATTCCGTCGGTTCATCTAACGCGGCAACCCTCTGCGCAGCATCATCAAGCCAAATAACGCTTCCTGGCATACTGTCTCTGAACAAACCGCTAATACGTCCTGTTACATCTACACGAGGACGCTGCAGCTCTTCGAGCGGAATAACCTCCAAATCCACGACACGCTGACTTCCTGACTGCCAAACAGGGCGCAACCCCATCAGATACAAAAATTCAGCAACACATTGTCCGTGATTACGCAAATTACTCGTAGCCCACAAAATTATACCGACGCTTTCCGGATAACGTCCTTCTTCTTCGATAAATCTGCCGATAACATCCTCGGCCATCTGCTTACCTATTTCCCAGGCAGGCTTAGTCGGCAGGCAGCGTGGATCGATACTATAAAAGTTGCGTCCCGTAGGCAGCAAATCAGCTCCGCCGCTTGTAGGCGCACCGCTGGGACAAGGGTCAATATATTTGCCGTTTAATGCGTTTAAAGTATTTTGCTGCTCCAAGGTAGTCATAAGCAGACTGGGGGCAATATGCTCGCAGATATACGTCAGAGATTGCAGCAGCTTATCCCGCATTTCCCCCTGTAAATCCTTCGCCCAAGATAAGATAAATACTTCTTCAATTTTAGCAGCATCAAAAGAATTCTTTTGCAAAATCAAGATAGCTTCTTTTACCTGCTCGCGTATTTTGTCCAAAAGCATACCATAGGTCATGCTGCCATCAGCCAGCATCTGCTCACTATGCTCCATCAGCTCATAGTAATCATGCCCATGCATTGCAGCAAGGTTTTTCATCAATGACGGTACCTTGCCGTTATCCAGCTTCGTCAACGCCAGCAGATATTCTACCAGCTCTTCTCCCTCCGGAGGCACGCCCAAAACGTGCAGGCCTGTACTGATCTGCATATTCTTTAAATCCGTAATAAAGTTGTGCAGCTTACCGATATAATCATCAAAATCCTCAGCTTCGCTTTCCGGAACATCCTCGTCAAGATTACACTCTGCAGCTTTACTGCGAATCATTTCCTTTATGCTGTCCATACCTGCGGCGGCAGCATCGTCGTTTTTGAAGTGGCAATATTCCTCCAACAGGTTTTCCAAATCTGCCAATTCTTCGTATGTACCGGAAATGCTCATAGGAGCGGACAAATAGCTTATCAGGCAGGCAGCACTGCGGCGCTTAGCCTGAATGCCTTCACCGGTACAGGTAATCCAATAGGGATAGATGTTAGGGATATCACCTGTACAGATATCAGGATTGCAGGCATTGCTCATAGCATTGCCCTTTCCCGGCAACCATTCCAAATTACCGTGCGTTCCCACGTGAATCATGGCATCCGCCCCCCAGATATCACGCAGCCAATGATAAAAGCCAAGATAATGATGTGTCGGTGCGCAATCCGGCGAATGGTATATCTTACCGGGGTCATCGCCAAAACCGCGCGGAGGCTGAACCGTAATAAAAACATTGCCGTTGAGCATACCGGGAACAATCAACACATCGCCGTAGCGAAAAACTTCCCCCGGTGCTTCGCCCCAGTCGCGTAAAAGCTGTTCCTGTGTTTTTTTAGGAAGCTGCTCATAAAAGCTCGCATAATCCAGTTTTTCCAGCTTACCATCAGCTGTTTCCAATAACGCCTCCGAAATGAAGCGTCTGTCATTAGTAGCATGTGCCGTAATATCTTTTACAAAGGCCTGACTGTCTGTCGGTATATTATCCAGCCTGTATCCCTGCTTTTGCATTTCTTCCAACAGCAGGCGTACGCTTTCAATCGAATCCAGACTGGCAGCGCTGCCGATATTGGAATTGGTCGGCGGATAATTATGAAAAACTATCGCTATTTTTTTATCACAAGGCTTTTTATAACGCAACGAGGCCAGCTTGCGCGCCTTTCTTGCCAGCATATCAATGCGGTCTGCAAGCGGCATGCGGTAATGTGTACCGTCCTCACGTTCCTCATTGGTGGAAACCGGCACAGAATGCAGAGCTCCGTCAAATTCAGGCATGCACACAGCATAGGAAACCTCATTCGGAGTTAGGCCAACCATGCTCTGCTGCCACCATTTAGAAGGCATATAGGTATTTACTACCTGTAGCACAGGAACTCCCAACTGCTGCAAATCCCGCAGCTTTAAAAAACCTGTTACTGTCAACGAAAAAACAAACGGATTTATCAGAACATCAATACAAGGCAGGCCGTTTTTATAGAAAAATCTTTCAAATGCTGTTGCCAAACTTACCGCACCGGTCTTTTCGTTCGGCATCGTGGTACTGAACACAGCAATAACATTACAGTTTTGTGCTTCTATCGCCTTGATAATCTCATTTTGATATGCAAGGCGTTGCCAAAGCCAATCCTCACGCGAAAAGATAAAACCAACAGTAGGCTTGCTGCTGTCATAATGCTTTGCCAGATAAGCATCAAGCTCGACGAACTCATGCTTAAATTCCGGATGATAGATTCCGCACCACGGCAGATGCTCCGGCAGCTTATAAGCTCCCTTTTGCTGCGTAAAGGCAGCAACAAGATATAAGCACAGATTCTGATAATTCTTCAGACCACCACAGGCCAGATATTCCTTCAGCAGGCTCTTTTGCTCCTCCTGCAGGCCGTAATCCATCTTATCATCACCTGGGTCAATGATATCAAAAAGATGACACAGCTTCTTTTGCTGTAAAAAGGCAGAAGCTTTTTTCAGATAATCACAGCTCAAACCTGTACCCATCCAGGTACAAAAAAAAAATTTTGCCCCCTGCAGCTTTTGCTTCCAATAGCTGTTCCACTGCTCACTGTCGTTGATTTGGATTACTTCTACAGCATTGCTGATTTCTTTGTCCTCTATGGCATTTAAGGCATCACGCATACCAACATAATGGGGTTCCATGTTGGTCACAAAAATAATTTCTGCCATCTCCCTGCTCCTCTCAGCTTACTTAAAATATTCAGGATACACCAGCTTATCAATAGCCAAAACACTGTCGGCAACATATTGGCTCACACAATACATATCCTGACCAGACAGCGTTACCAGATTGCTATTTTGAATTGCTTTGACGCTTTGCAAAGACTGATCATTGAGCAATTCCTTTTCTGTTTCCAGAGTATGAGTGGGCGCACCGTTCCACCCCGGCATAATAATGACATCAGGATTGCACTGAACGATAAATTCCTTGGAAACCGTGGTATTCTGCCCTGTCTGCAATTGCTCCATACAATTATCAACCTGCGCATATTTGCAGATATCGGCAAAAAGCGAACCTTTAGTCCCAATCACACCATGACCTGACATCACAACAATCTTTTTCTGCTGTTTGATGTTGGCAGCCTTGATAACTGCTTGGGCCTTGGTGATTTTGGCATCATATTCCTTAATCACCGCTTCACCCTGCTGCTTAGCATCAACGACATCGGCAATCTCACAAATCGCTTTTTTTATATCCGCCACCGTATATGGTGTTTTATAAACATAGACGCTAATACCCATATCGCGGATAGTCTGAATGCTGTCTGGTGTCCACCAGTCTCCCAAAATGACAAGGTCCGGTTTTAAGGCCATGATGCGCTCTACGCTCGGCGTTCCTTTAATGCGCTCCTTGACCGCCTTGCTTTTTTCCACGACATGCGAAATTCCTGCATCATCACAAAGATAGCTTACAGAAGCTATACGCTCCGGCTCCACTAAACCAAGCAAAATTTCATCACAGCTGATAGAAAAGGAAACTATCCGCATAGGATGTGCAGGTACCTTTACCTCATAGCCCTTGGCGTCCTTGACAACTCTCGTTCCGTTGTTTTCCGGCTTATCATTGCCGCATCCTAGGCAAGAACAACATGCTATAATTACACAAATAAAAAATACTGCTAACTTTTTCACTGTCATTCACCTTAAATATCTGCCAAATTTATTATTACAAATTCTGTAGACAAAACCTGTTTCTTTTCTTCATCAAAATCTATAATCAGCACTGCTTCACATCCTTCATAGGTGAAAAGCACTTCGCCATTGCAAAGAACAGCACTTTGAGCACGGCTGCAATCCATGCCTGCCGTCCCCGTCTGATTACAGATAAGCACAGGAATACCATTTGCCGAACGGCTCAAACGCTTCCACGCCTCCTCCGGAGGTCCTGCATGTCCTCCCGGCGGCCAGGCAGCAACAACTACAGCAAGCTCTGCTCCCTGCTCGGCAATTTTTTGTCCGTGTTCAGCAAAATACGCATCTGCACAAACCAGAACACTGGTATTGATACCATCTAAATTCCATACCTCAAATTTTTCTCCGGGATGCGCCCAATTTTCTGTTATCCAGGGGACAACCTTTGTCTTATCGTGACGATTGTAATATGTTCCATCTTGCGAAATAATTGCGCAGCTGTTATGCGGTGTCCTTTCATCAACAAAACCGCAGCCCAAAAATAACCTTTGCTTGTATTGGCTGCATGCCTCCATAAAGTCCTGCAAAAGATTATTCTGCAGCGATGCAAGCTGAAACTGCTTATCGCCGCGCATCATATAATAACCCTGCAAAGCCATTTCCGGTGTAAGCACCCAGCTTGCTCCCTTTTGTGCCGCCAGCTTCATTCCCTGTAAAATTTTCTTTGCATTATCAGCTTGCGGTCCGCAGCAATATGCAAAATGCAAAAAGGCTATTTTCAAAATTCAGCACCTCGCTCTAAAAACATCTATATATGAGTGTGGTGGCATAAGCTTTTATGTGCCTATGCCACCACTGGTGTATGAGAAATAAGATTATAAGCTATTAGAAGGTATATTCTACGCCTGCAACAAAGTTACGTCCAGGCTGTGAATACCAGCCAACTCCGCCAGGATTACGCATATCATATGTCATATCGGTATACATGCGGTCAAAGAGATTGTTTAACTTAAAGAACACATTCATACCCTTAACAGGCTTGTAGTTCAAAGCAATATTAGCAGTCCAAACACTCTTATATGTATCTAATACCTGAGCTTCATTAGCTTTACTGCCGGGGCGGTCTACGATACCCTTAATATTCAAGCTGCCATTGAATTTTGCTTCGTCATAGTTAAATGTCAAATCATATTGTCCTTTAGGGATGTAGCCATTGCGGTTAGGATTAACAGCTGAAGAAGTTGCAGGAATATATGTATGTGTATAAGCTGCAGTTGCGCTGAAGTGATCATCAAAAGCCTTAGTCAGTTGAACATCCCAGCCTTTAATAGTTTCTGCGCCTGCGTTGTAATACTTCCAGTTAGCACTGTTGAAACCAATAAGATTGTCAGACTCTGTACGGAAATAATGGGCAGAGAAGGTTGTCTTATCATCAATGCGTGTGTTAAGACCAATTTCTTTAGTTTCGCCTTCTTCAGGATTCAGCTTCTCACTGCCATAGAACGGATTGTACAGCTCATACATGTACGGAGCACGGAAGAATTCCTTATAAGATACATACATGTTGGTCAAATCATTAAATTTATAGGAAAGCACGCCGCTGCCTGTGGTTTTGTTGCCATACTCGGAATGCTTGGAGAAGCGCACACCGGGAGTAAAGCCCCAGGCGCCAAACTGCATCTGGTCCTGGATAAAGAATGCCTTATTATCAACAGTACCGGTCATGCTAGGTGTGTACTGATCGTGATATTTGTTCATGGCATCTTTATAATAATCATAACCACCGATGATAGTATGATTGCCATCCTGATATGTCAGCTGCTCCGAAAAGCCCCAGGTTTTTTCACGCATCTGCCACAGAGTAGCCGGATGGTTCGTATCATCGTCCAAATCTGATGTACGGGAGAAATAGGTCAGTCTGTTGCTAAGCTTATCATTAAATTTATAATCAAAAGCAACAGTATATTTTGTATTGTCTTTTTTACCATCAGTCATACCGCCGGTAAAAACAGTCGATCCCATCATGGATGAAGCTGTTTCCGGTCTGCCGTAATCCAGTTTGTAGCGAGAATAAGAAACATTAATATCAGCTTTATCGTCAAATTTTTGGCCTAGCTTTACGCCATAGCTCTTGCTGTCAATTTTATTGGGAGTGGAATTGCCATGGCCATCCTTATAATCGCCCATTTTATCTGTCTGACCATTAACAGTCCAATAGAAGCCGCCTTTAGTCATGCCTTCGTTATAAACATTATATGTTTTCTTACCATAGCTGCCCCAAGCGCCGGAAACTTTGGTAGTTGTACCACCTGCTTTAGGCTTACGGGTGATAATATTGATTACGCCGCCAACAGCATCACTGCCGTAAAGAGTAGAAGCGGATCCTTTCAGCACCTCAATTCGTTCAATATTATCCATATTGCTTACTTCGGAAGGTTGGAATACGCTAAATGTAGAACCATTGGTGTTCGCTCTCTGTCCATCCACCAAAACAAGAACATGGCTGCTACCATTAACATATAAATAGTCAGCAGAATAGTTAGCACCGGTAGCACTGTAGTTTTGGATGGCAACGCCCGGAACAGCACGCAGGGCATCACTTACCGTCTGATAATGCTTTTCTTCGATATCCTTACGGGTAACGACATTTACGTTAGCATTCGCTTCAAAATTGCTTTCTTCCAATCTACTGGCGGTAACAACCATCTGATCAAGGTTAAATTCGCTGATTTTTTCTTCAGCAAACGCACCTTGTGCATTGCCGGCACAAATACCGGTTATCAGCATACACATTAATAAACTCTTAGAGCTTTTCTTCACAATAACACCTCATCTTCATAAACTACAGAACAACTCTTGACAAATGCTACGTCAAGTATTTTAATAATATATAGAATGAAAATCCTAATTGTTCTGCTTATCATTAAGAAGAATTTTAAAGTATCTACCTATAGTATAGTCAAGCATTATTTTCACAGGAGATTTATGAATAAATTATCAGAAAAATATTTTACAATCGGAGAATTTGCCTCTCTGTTCAAGCTATCGAAGCAAACATTATTCTATTATGAACGCAATAATATTCTTAGGCCTGCTTATATTGATGAAAACGGTTATCGCTATTACTCTTTAGAACAGTATTTTATCTTTGATATTATTATCAATATGCGTAAGCTGGGAATTCCTCTGAAAGATATTGCTGCCTATTTACAAACCCGTGATATTAATGCTCTACAGCTTTTTTATAAGCGCAAGCAGACAGAATTTCAGCTGCAAATTGACATTATGCAGCGCAACATTGCTAATTTACAGACTAAAATAAATCGTTTAGAAAAAGCCAAAAGCATTACCACTGACAAAATCACTTTAGAAGAACAATCAGATGAATATTATATAGCAACTCCTTTCTCTGCTACGGAAATTTCGCTAAAAGAAAAAATAAAGCTGGTTGCCAAGCACAACTATCCTTTCGCCAGCAGTGAACTATTAAATGAATATCTGATGGGATACATCCTGCCCAAGGATGCTCTGCAGCAAGGCAATTTTTTAGCAATGTCACATCTTTATACCCGTATCTCCCATCCTGATGAATACACCGACGTGCAAATAAAAAAACAGGCCTATACGCCTCCATTTATACTCCCAACGGTTTCCATACACAATACGAATACTCTTTCAAAAAGCTTTTGGCATTCATTGAACGTAACTCTTTAACAATAATCGGCGATGTATATATTGAACAATTAAGGAATTATTGGTCTACTGCTGATTATACAAAATATATTGTAAAAATAATGATACCTGTAGATTATCTCTAAAAAACAAGCCCCTAAAGCAATCTTTTAATTACTTTAGGGGCTTATTCGTCATTATTTTGCTTCGCTTAACACTTTTTGAAACAGCTCATGCACTTCTTTATCGGATTTTCCTTCAGCCATAGCAGCTTTGGCCTGTTCGACGGCATTTTTATAATTTTTGTGCGCTGCATCATCAGGAAGATTATCAATATCATAATTCATGACACTATTGAAAATCTCATGAATTTCTTCTACTGATTTCCCTGCAGCTTTTGCAGCCTCAACATGCTTCATGGCCATTTTATAGCGATAGCCTGCGTGGGGTGTATTAGGTAAAACATATTCCGGGTGTGACATATCTTATCCTCTCCTCTGTATTTATTTTTTGGACAAGTATATTCTACGGTATATACTCATAGTAGAGTAAAGCACTTTTTTCATAAAACTATTTTGGATAATATTGAGTCAAAATTGCGAAAAGCAAAGCCTCTCTTTTCTCTCCAACTTCACTATCTGACTAATAAATGTTATAATAAACATAACTATTACGCAACGTATTGTGTTAAAGAACCAAGGTGATACTTTATGAGCAAAAATTCTAAGCTTTACTATACAGCAGGCGAGCTGGCAGACCTTTTTGAGCTACCTAAGCAGACCTTGCTCTACTACGATAAAATGGGAATTCTGTCGCCGGAATTCATTTCTGAAAACAACTACCGCCATTACTCTCTCAAACAGTATTTGATTTTAGAGGTCATTTTGAACATGCGCAAGCTGGGAATACCTATATCTAAAATCAAGGAATATCTGGAAGAACGCAGTATTGACAGTCTGCAGTCTATTTTGCAAGCTAAAGACCGTGAATGTGAAGAAATTATTGCACATAACGAAAAAATACGCAAAAATATTCACGTTGTTTTTCAGCAGCTGGATAAAATCCGCGAAAGCCGGCTTGATCAAATAACCGTCACCTTCCGCCGTAGCAAGCGATTCCTGCTAAGTCCTGTGCCGCCGGAATGCAGCGGTGACGAAAGTATTAAAATTCTTGCCAGACATAACTTGAATGTTTTTTCCAAAGAGCATTTCAAGGAAAAGGCTGTCGGCTGGCTGGCAGACAAAGATTGCTTTCTGGCAGGTGAATACAGCCGACCGCTGGCCTATTTTTCCAGTGTTAATCCTGATTACCATGGCAAAATGGAATGTTACACCCGCCCCGCAGGACTCTATATGACTCAACGCTTTCAGGGTACCTTCCGTGACCATGTACAGGAGTTGGCGGAGTTTTTTAAAGCTTATATGCAGCGTAATAAGCTGCACGCCGTAGACAATCTTTATATTATGCCGCTGAAAAATCATTGGATGACACCTGAGCCTGAAGAATATATCTACCAGATTTCCCTACGGGTTGAGCCTGATGAAAATTAAAAACTGCACCATCCAGTATCGTTTCCGATACTAAGCGGTACAGTTTTTTCTATTATGCTTTCTACTTCACCCTTAAATGCTGCGCTCCCTGCATAGCGAATGCTTCGCCGTAGGCAGCATGAGCGATTTCCTGCACGCCGAAAACAACATCCTGCGAGCAGTTATAAATATAACCCTCGTTGGGATAAAACAGCTGCTTGTTTTTGATGGCGCGCATGGTCTGCAGCGATGGATCCTCTAAAAATTCCTGATTATATTTTTTGATATCAAAATTGCCATGGTCGTTATACACCGGCATTATCAGTAAATCCGGATCAATCTTCACCAGCATTTCCTTAGTAACCTGCTGGCCGTTTTTGATTCCTGCAGCCGAAACGCCGTTGATAACGCCTGCTTCCTTACACATATCGTCAAAAATGCAGCCTTCGCCGCCATAGGAGCTCATCAGCGAAACAAGAACGATTTTCTTCGGCTGCTGCAGCTTGAGCGCCTCTACCTGCTGCTTCACCTGCGCCAGTCTGCTGTCCATCAGCTTCACCAGCTCTTCTCCCTTACTGTCGGCGTGCATGGCTTTGGCGATAGTGCGCACGTTTTGCCTGATATCCTCAATAGTCGCCGGTCCTTTCAGTACTATGACGTTCATGCCCAGATTGCGCAAATTTTCGACACGGTTCATGTCGCTCCAATCGTAGACAAAGACTACGTCCGGCTTCAGCGCCAGCACCTCTTCGGCCGAAGGATTTTTGATTTTGTGCTGAATTTTTTTAGCCTGCTCTACAAGGTTGGAGCTTACCGGGTCATCGGCAAGATAATTGACGGCAACCAATTTATCTTCCATACCCAGGCCCATGATTATGCCATCGCTGCTGAGTGCCAGCGTCAGTACCTTTTGCGGTGCCTGCTTAAACGTAGTCACTGTTCCATGCTCATCAGTTACAGTGTAGCTGCCGCCTGCGGCAGCGTCTTTTCCGCCGCTGCCTTGTCCGCAGCCTGTGACTAAAAGCAGCAGCAACAGCAATAAACAAAAAATTTTCTTCATGCTTTATGCCTCTATTCTCATCATTTTACCTTTGCAGTATTGACATATATGCGACAATACCGACAATACTGTAATTTATATTATAAAGTATATAGCGCTATGATAGTCAAGAGTAAAGAAAAGCAAAAGAGAAAATAAACACTTGTTTTTATTTCATTTGTATGTTATAATTATTTCAGTTGCATGGGTAGCCGTTTTCCAACGGAGGTCATGCCTGGTTGTGAGAACCAGTGGCGTTTGTCGAGCTTTCGGCAAACGCCTTTTTTTATATCTCTTCCTATTGCAAATTAAGCCAGTCCTACCATCTTATATATTTTTCATTACTTGTGTGTTATAATTAAAGGAGGAAAGTATGAGTTCCAAACAATACCCAGAAAGCCTCATCCGCAATCGCGAAAGGCTTATTGAAAAGGCCAAACAACTGAACCTATTCAGTGATGCAATGGCTAAAATGGTCTTTACTGATTCAGGTGCCCGCGAACATGTTTTACGTATCCTTTCCGGCATCGATTCACTGGTCATTAAGGAAAATCGTACTCAAATGGTCATTAACAAATTTGCATCCAAGGATATTATTATGGATGTTCTTGTAGAAGATGCAAACAATAAGCTCTACGAAATGGAAATTCAAAAAAGCGATGGTAAAATTGACCATGCTAGACGCATGCTGTACTATTCTTCGAGCATCATTGGTAGCTATTTGCCAAAGGGCAAGGACAAAAAATATAAAAGCGTTCCCGATTTATATATGTTTTACATAACCGAGCCTGATATTTGGCATTTAGGTTGTACCTGTTACAATGTAACCAAGCGCCTTAATAACTTACCAATGACATACGATGATGGTCTGCATATGTATTACGTTAACGCAGAAGTTAATGATGGCTCTTCAATTACCAAACTAATGCAGTATTTTAAAACTGCGAAAGCAGATGACTTAAGTCAGGGAAAATTATCTAAACATGTCAATTATCTAAAGTCTACGAAGGAGGGGAAAGCCACCATGTGTGAATTTACTGAAAAAATTTATAGTGAAGGTAAAGCTGAAGGCGAAGCTATTGCCAACTACGCTGCAGCAAAACGTATGCTTTTAAAAGGAAATAATTCGCTTCAAGATATTGCGGAATTTACTAACCTGCCTATGAGCAAGATTTTGGAACTGCAAGCAGAGCTTAATAATGCTTAAACATTAAATATACATTTACCTTCACTGCCGTGCGCTAAAGCGCACGGTTTTTTCTTTTGCATTCCCCTCCCACACG
>OGZC01001226.1_pt1 | contig 14021 bp, 10 predicted proteins | sample 1576751 | NCBI WGS metagenome assembly OGZC01 (sample SAMEA3541486, study PRJEB24748) | human gut metagenome | biome: human gut; feature: human-associated habitat; material: faeces | place: China | collected 2012
TTCTGTTAACATATAAATCCTGGGAAGCCTCAGTTGCAGATGCAGCATATTCCATATAAATACTGCCATCCTCAATATACGGCAGCACAGCTATATTCATATGACTGTCAGTTACAGCCTTTCTTCTGAACACACCTGTATAATCATAAAAATATACACGCTTAATATATACACATGCCGGTCCTGCATAAGGCATCCTTATTGTAAAATTTATAGAATCTTTTTTCTTATGACAGCTTCCATATATTTTCTTTGTAAGCATACATTTTGTTTTATTTCCATTAAAACCATATGACACTTCAATATCAAGTCTGATTTTACTTACTGGCAGACCATGATTATTATTTATATTAACCCTGACAAGATAATCTCTGCCTTCAACCGCACTTGCATAATCAGAAGCAAAAGCAAATGACACTCTTTTTTTATATATACTTGTAACAAAATGCATAGCAAGCATAAAAGAAGTAAGGCATACTGCATATAACATCAATGCAAATGAATGGACCATTCCTGCAACATACCACGAAATAACAACAAAAAAGATTAATAATACTTTAGACATCATATTCTTTCATCCTCAGTTTACGCTCTTTTCTCCAACAACCGGCCTTTTTACAGACTTTACAATATTATTTATTATGTCTGATTTTGACAACTTTTCCATACGTGCTGACATATCAGGTACTATTCTGTGTGAAATCACATACTCAAACTGTGTACCTACATCAGAAGGAATAACATAATCTCTTCCATTAAGCCATGCCCAAGCCTTTGACATTTTTACGAGTGCAATTGTTGCTCTTGGGCTTGCACCTCTTTCTATATATTCTGATTCCCTGGTTGCTGTAACAAGTTCAATTATGTACTTATATATGCTTTTATTCATATATACATCATATATCTCTTCCTGCATTTCCTTAACATCTTCTGCTGTTATAACCGGCTCCACCATATCTGTCCGTCCTGTTTTTCCAATTGACATTGCCATATCCATCTCACTTTCAAAATCAGGATATCCTATAGACATCGTTATCATAAACCTGTCCATCTGTGCCTCTGGAAGACTCTGCGTACCTGCATTGCCATATGGATTCTGCGTTGCTATTACTATAAAAGGATCAGGAACATCTCTTGTTATTCCCTCAACTGATACCTTTCTTTCCTCCATGACCTCAAGGAGGGCTGACTGTGTTTTGGGTGATGTTCTGTTTATCTCATCAGCAAGCAGCAGGTTACAAAATACACTGCCTGGCTGATATACGAACTGTCCAAGATCACTTCTGTATACAGAATATCCAGTAAGATCTGATGGCATAACATCAGGTGTGAACTGAACTCTTTTACAGTCCAGCTTCATAGCTTTTGAAAATGCAGTTGCTAGAGTTGTTTTACCGACTCCTGGTATATCCTCAAGAAGTATATGTCCACCAGCAAGAAATGCTGTCATAATCTCCTTGACCTTCCTGTCTTTTCCAAGTATAACTTTATTAACCTGTTCTATAACTTTAGCTGCCTTCCCTACATTATTATCCAATCAAGTTTCCTCCAATATCATAAATATCGCAAAATATATTTTTATTCTTCTGTATAATTAATAGCGCATTTAACAGCTCTTCTCCAACCCATAAGAAGGCTGTCTCTTTTAGCAGGTGATATGCTGCTTTCAAATGTAGTATCAAGCTGCCAGTTATCTTTTATCTCATCTTCATTCTTAAAAAAGCCAACTGATAACCCCGCAAGATAAGCAGCTCCAAGTGCTGTTGTTTCTATGCATCTTGGTCTTCTGATAGATGCATCCAGTATATCTGACTGAAATTCCATAAGAAAATCGTTAGCACTTGCACCTCCATCAACCTTTAATTCACTTACAACATGTCCGGTATCGCTTTCCATAGCTTTAAGTACATCATATGTCTGGTAAGCTATAGATTCTAATGATGCTCTAATAAAATGTTCCTTGCCTGCTCCCCTTGTAACTCCTACTATTGTGCCTCTCGCATATGGATTCCAGTATGGTGCACCTAATCCTGAGAATGCCGGAACTATATATACGCCATTAGTATCCTCAACCATTCTTGCATAATTCTCCGATTGCGAAGAATTCTTAATCATACGCATTTCATCCCTAAGCCACTGTATAACAGCTCCACCTGTAAACACACTGCCTTCAAGTGCGTACTTTACACAGTCGTTGGTACTAGCTGCAATAGTTGTTATAAGTCCGTGTTCTGATATAACCGGTTCCTTTCCAGTATTCATAAGAAGAAAGCAGCCAGTTCCATATGTATTCTTTACTTCACCAGCATCAAAACAGCACTGTCCAAAAAGTGCTGCCTGCTGGTCACCAGCTGCACCAGCTATAGGTATACTGCCTGCTATGACTGAACTGTCTGTATATCCATATATACAGCTCGATGGTTTTACCTCAGGAAGCATTGATTCAGGTATATTAAGCTTATTAATAAGCTCTTTATCCCAGCATAGCTTATGTATATCAAAAAGCATTGTTCTTGATGCATTGGTATAATCTGTTACATGTATGGCTCCACCTGTAAGCTTCCATATAAGCCATGTGTCAACCGTACCAAAAAGCAGTTTTCCTTCTTCTGCTCTTTTCCTTGCACCTTCTACATTATTCAGAATCCAGGCTATCTTAGTAGCGCTAAAGTACGCATCTGGAACAAGTCCCGTCTTTGCCTTTATGACTTCACCATAACCATCTCTTATAAGTGCTTTTACATCCTTTGCTGTTCTTCTGCACTGCCATACTATAGCATTATATACAGGTTCTCCTGTTTCTTTATCCCATACGATTGTTGTTTCTCTCTGATTAGTTATTCCAATTCCAGCTATATCCTTTGCTTTAGCACCAAGTAATGCCATAGCTTCAGATATAACTGCGTACTGTGAAGACCATATTTCCATAGGATTATGTTCAACCCACCCTGGTCTTGGATATATCTGTTCAAACTCTTTCTGTGCCATACTGCATATGTTTCCAGCCTTATCAAAAAGAATACATCTTGAACTTGTTGTCCCCTGATCTAAAGCCATAATATATTTTGCCATAATATCCTTACACTCTCCTTACAAAATACTAATCTGCCAGATATTTATATATCTGTTTCTTTTTTATTTAATTCCTATTTTTCTATGTTTTTATTTTTCGTGCTGCAATTCAGCATTGCTAACAGACAGAAAAATATTGGAAATGTAATAACCTCCAGCATTTCAGCCGTTCCCTGGATTGAATATACCATAACAGCAAGACCTGCACCTGCAAGCATATATCTTGATTTGTTCATATGGCAGGCTTCACTTGAACCTTTAAGGTGCCTCTTTATATTGCTGATTGCTGCTACAAGAAGTAAAACATATACTATAAGACCGGCAATACCAAGTGTTATAAGCATATTAATCCATATATTGTGAGCATTGTCTACTCTTCCTCTGTTAAATATGTTGTTGGCAGCAGCAGAATAATCACTTAAAACCCATGCTGTAGAAGCCTCTCCTGCACCGAATATTTTATTTATGAATGGAAGGTTTTTAAATCCATCCAGCGAGTTTTTCCATATGTATCCACGTCCTGAGCCCCAGTCATCAGTAATAGCAAGCGGACCTCTCTGTACAGCTGTACATATAATAACCATCAGACATGCAGCTGCTGCAAATACAACACATATGATTACATATATTTTTTTTATTTTATCAATCAGTTTTTTATTGGCGAACAAATCAGATTTGTCGTGAAGCAGCTGGATAATAAATATAGCTATGAAACAGACAACTGGAAACACTACAAATACATTCTTGTAAACAATAATACTGCCAACACTTTTTATAATCCTCGTATTAAACTGATTAAATATATATATAACCCCAAGTATACGTCCTGCAATAAACAATTCTACAGCGAGCATAAAATACCTTATTAATCTGTTATAATCTGATATTGCAAAATATATAAGAATCACAAATGCAAAAAACATGCCTGCAACTGCCATATCGCTGTCTGATGCCAATGAACCCATCATTCCTAGCAATGCACAAATACCATAAAAAAGCTTACCTGCTGTACTTTCCTCATATACAAACGAAAACATGGCAAGTGCAAGCATCATATTAACATACATTCCATATATATCTATATTACCAAGCGAAGATATGTACACCGTTTTCATGGCAGCTGGAACATCCTTGTATATGTAGAATGGATCCATGCCCGCGTAATTAAGCACTGCCCACACATTAACCAATATTGTAGAACATAATACGTATGTAATATCTCTTTTTTCAAATCTGTAACATGTTGAAACAACATAATACATACAAACACATGCACCATAAAAAACAAGTCCCGTATATCTTCCTCCGTGTCCTAGAAATGCAACACTTTTATATGGAGAAAACAAATATGACATAATACATACAAAAAGAAATAAAAATATTAATTTTTTCCATAAATCCATATTTTTTATCTTATCTTTTATATCATACACTTTACTTATGCTCTGACTTTCAGCACTATACGCACCTTCCTGAATATTAATAAAATCAACATTGTCATCATCATATTTTTTCTTATCGCTAACTCTTTTTAATATAAAACTTGCCAGTGAATTAATACATAGAACCAAAAAACCTACATATGAAACAATAATAAAGAAGAAAAACCTTGTTAACGTAACATCATTTAACTTGTTATGCATAACAAACGGATATATTATCAACAACATATACACTACTGTTTTTCCCAGAACATAATTAATTTTATCAGTTATTTCCATACTTCCTCCATCCATATCCTTATTCTCATGTACATATTATACAAAAAACCAGTGCTATAGACAATATAACACTGGTTTTATTATTAAATATTGTGATATTTGAATTTTTAGTTTGCTCTCTTCTTACCGAATACAACAACTAATCCCATAGCTGAAACTGCTGCTAAAGATAATAATACATATAACATTACATTTGCATGATCACCTGTTTTTATAGGTGTTCCAGCAAGTTCTCCTGTTGCAGGGTTAACAGCCTTTACTTCATCTGCTGTATGGCCTGAAAGGAAGTATGTTGAGCAGTGATTTATATCAAAATCAACATATCCATCAACAACCTTTAACCCCTCGTTATCTCCAACTACCTCAACTCTATTAAGTTCTTCGTTATAGTAATAGAGATATACTACATCCCCATTCTGGAACCACTTGCCAACATAAGTATGTAATGTAGCTGTTCCAGGAAGTTCTCCATGATATGCAAAGTTAAGATATACTAATTCATCTACACCTGTTAATGCTACTATATCATCATTCTTAGTATCAGAAACATTTAATGTAAGATCAACGTTCTTATCTGTGTTATTAAGTGTTGCTGCCTTAAATGTCCATGAATATAAAAGATAATCCTGTGAATTAACAACTCCAACTGTGATATCTTTGTTGTTAGCCTTTACTGCTGAGAATAAATCAGCTGAAAGTGTAGGTGCTGCATCACTTACAACATCAACCTTAGTCTCTGTTGATGAAGTAACTTCTTTATTAAGAACATCATTAACAGCATCAGACTTTACTATTTCGTCCTTTGCAACTGTCGATGGAAGTGAATGATCTCCCTGTGGAAGGTTTCCAATTACATCTGAGCCTGTTGAATCTGGTGTACCTGCATTATTACCACCTGTAGTATCAGAATTTGTTGAGTCTGATGGTGTTGTTACATTTTCTGTATTACCCTTGTCAGCATCATCCTTACCTGGCTTTCCTGGTTTTACATCTGAACCTGTTGAATCTGATGGTGTTGTTACGTCTGAACTTGTTGAGTCTGATGGTGTTGTTACATTTTCTGTATTACCCTTATCAGTATCATCCTTACCTGGCTTTCCTGGTTTTACATCTGAACCTGTTGAATATGATGGTGTTGTTACATCTGAACTTGTTGAGTCTGATCCTGTTAAATCAGATGGTGTTGTTACATCAGTTTGTGTAGAATCACTTGCAGTTACATAATTGTTCACATAATCAGAAAATGTTGCTGCTGCAACTCCTGATACCTGAACAGCTAGTAATGAAGCAACTGTAACAGTTAATGCAAGCTTTTTAGTAAAAAACTTTCTCATTCTTATAGTACCTCTCTTCTATTGTTTTTACAATAAAAGTCATCACAAAGTAAATTAATCCCCCTCATTTGTATGCATCACATTCTCCAAGTAAATCCAGTGGATATAACACTTAATGCTAACTTTATTGCTCTAAATATTTTACCCCCCCCGGGTATATTTTTGGCAATAGTTTAGCATGTATTTTTTTATAAACATTTTCAGTTTCAAACAGCTTTTATAAATATTTACTTGTAATCATCCATAGCCTTTTTTAATGCTTCATCAAGGGTATGCCATCCAAGAACAGCACATTTTACTCTTGCAGGCATATGCGATATATCTTTAAGTGCTGATGCTTCATCAAGCTCATCTATCTCTTCATCAGTTGCCTCTCCCTTTATCATCTTAAGAAAAAGATTTCCAAGCTTTAATGCTTCATCCTTGCTCTTTCCTATAATCATGCCAAGCATAATGTCTGCTGAAGCCTGCGATATAGCACATCCATCTCCCACAAAGGCTCCATCCTCTATTATGCCATTCTCCACTTTTAACTTAAGCCATATATCATCACCACAGTTAGGATTAACTCCTTCCAGTACTATATTAGCATCTGGAAGATCATGCTTGAACTCTGGTCTTATATTATGCTCTGTCAGAATCTCGTTATAAAAGCCTCTATTCATCATAACCCATTCTCCTTCTTACATTAATAGCACTCTTAACAAATGCACGTACTTCATCCTCTGTATTGTAGAACATAAAGCTTGCTCTTGTAGCATTATATACCTTCAAATGTGTAAGAAGCGGCTGTGCGCAATGATGTCCTGCCCTTACATCTATTCCATCCGAAGATAATATTTCACTGACATCATGAGGATGCACATTATCTATAGTAAATGCTACTATACCTGTATGGTTATCAGGATTCTCAGAACCAATAACATGAATATGTTCATATTCTTTAAGTCCTTCCATAGCTATACGCGTAAGTGTTTTTTCTCTTTCTTCAATATAATCAAAGCCAACTTCATTAATATACCTGATTGCTGCAGCAAGTCCAGCTGCACCTGCTGCATTTACTGTACCAGCTTCAAACTTATGTGGAAGTTGTGCATACACAGCGCCTTCTCTTGTAACAGAATCTATCATTTCTCCACCAGTCATGAAAGGTTCCATCTTCTCTAAAAGCTCCTGCTTTCCATAAAGAACACCTATTCCCATAGGTCCCATAAGCTTATGGCCTGAAAACGCAAGAAAATCCGCATCCATATCCTTAACATCAATCTTCATATGAGGTGCACTCTGTGCTGCATCAACAACCATAATAGCACCTGCTGCATGCGCCATAGCTGCGATTTTTTTTACAGGATTAACACAGCCAAGTACATTTGACACCTGGCCAACCGCTACTATTTTAGTATGCTCATTAATACCTGCTGCCAATGTTTCATCTGAAAGTGTTCCATCTTTTTCACAATCAAGATACACAAGCTTTGCTCCTGTCATTCTCGCTGCCATCTGCCATGGAAGCATATTGCTATGATGCTCCATAATAGAAACTGCTATCTCATCTCCGGCTTTAAGGTTATTTAGAGCGTAACTATATGCAACAAGATTAATACCTTCCGTTGTATTTCTTGTAAATATTATCTCCTTTGTAGAACCTGCATTAATAAACTTCCTTACAGTTTCTCTTGCATCTTCATATTCTTTTGTTGCAGCTATACTAAGAGGATAAAAGCCTCTTAATGGATTAGCATTATTTTTTTCGTAAAACTCAGCTTCTGCTTTAATCACGCATTCAGGTTTCTGTGACGTAGCAGCATTATCTATATATATTCTGTCATTATTTTTTATAAGTGGAAAATCATCCCTGTAATTGCGACTCATATTTATCTCCATTCTATAATCTTTGGACGTCATTTTCACCAAGCACCTTGCAAAGCTGTTCATTAGCAAGCTTCTCAGTTTTTTCATCTTCTATCTTTCTTGCTACGACTTCCAATCTTCCCTTAGTCATAATATCTTCTGCCGTCTCTGAATCTATACCTCTTGCTGCAAAATAGAATAAGGTTTGTGGATCAAGCTCACCAATAGTTGCACCATGTGAGCCATTGACATCCTCCTCTGCGCAAAGAATAACAGGAATAGTCTTATTTACAACATCTTCACCCAACAATAACACATTTTCAGTTTCAGCACCTGTAGAACCAGACGAACCATTCTTAAAGTCAATAGTTCCCTTAAATACCTTTTTAGCAGCATCCTTAAGTGCTCCATCAACGCTTATCCCGCAGTTTGTCTTCTTACCAATGTGGTTAACTATAAGATTTATGTCAATATTCTGTTTAGCAACGCCAAAATATCCTATATCACACATAAAATCCGACTTATTTCCATTAAGATCTGTTCGTATGCCATCATAAAGACTGCCTTCTCCAAGAAACAGCTGTACAAGCTTAAAACCTGCTTCATCTGCACACCTGCTTCCAACATCGCAAAGCACATCCTGCTCCTTTGGCTGTAAGAACACCTGTACAAGCTTTACATGACTGTTTTTTCCAGCATCTATAAGAGTTCTGAATGCTGTATTACCAGCCACTTCCTCTGAGCCTGTAAATGTTTCTATTATTGTAAATGTTACATTATCCTCTACATTAACAACAAGCTTTCCTGCCTGATTCACTTTGTTTTCTACAGCAACAGAATCATCTATATTAAGATATATCACTTTATTATCCGCTTTCTTATCTGCATTTATCACTAAAGATGTGATATTTTCATCTGCAAATAAAACATCAGCGGCATCTGTAGCGCCTGTTTTTACTGCTGCACTGATATCTGCATAATCATTACTCTGTGCATCATAAAATGCATCAGCATATCCATCTGTTTCAATATTACATGGAACAGTCTTACTATCCCATGCCACCCTTGTATCATTCAGATTAAGCCAGTACCATGTCTTAGATGGAAGCGCATTTATCTTTAATTCACTAACATTACTCATCTTACTCTCCATTCCTGTGTATATCCGAATATCACACATATTTATATATCAATTAACCGATACTCCCTTTCATCTCAAGCCTTATAAGATTGTTCATCTCAATAGCATACTCAAGAGGAAGTTCCTTAGATACATTATCAGCAAAGCCACTTACGATGCATGCCCTTGCATCCTCCTCTGTCATACCACGTGACATTAGGTAGAATACAGCCTCATCACTTATACTTCCTATCTGTGCCTCATGGCCTACATTTGCTTTTCTTGTTCTGATATCCATAGCTGGTATAGTATCTGAACGTGATATCGAATCAAGCATAAGTGACTGACATGAAACTGCTGCTTTAGCATTTTCTGCCTGCTTGTTTACAACTACCGATGATCTGAAGGTACTTATACCGCCATCCTTTGATATAGATTTTGTATTGATATAAGAGCTTGTGTTCTTAGCCGCATGAACTACCTTTGCACCCGTATCAAGATTCTGTCCCTTACCTGCAAATGTTATTCCTGTGAATTCCATTCTTGAACCTTCTCCCTTAAGAATGCTCATAGGATAAAGATAAGAAACATGTGAACCAAATGAACCAGATACCCACTCTATTGTTCCACCTTCTTCTACAATAGCTCTCTTAGTGTTAAGGTTATACATATTCTTAGACCAGTTCTCTATAGTTGAATATCTAAGCTTTGCATTTCTGCCTACAAACAATTCAACACATCCTGCATGCAGATTAGCAACATTATACTTAGGTGCTGAACAGCCTTCAATAAAGTGAAGATTGGCACCCTCATCTACTATAATAAGCGTGTGCTCAAACTGGCCAGCACCTGGTGCATTAAGTCTGAAATATGACTGAAGTGGAATCTCAACTGATACTCCCTTTGGAACATATACAAACGAACCGCCTGACCATACAGCACCATGGAGTGCAGCAAATTTATGGTCAGCTGGCTTAACAAGCTTCATAAAATGTGTTCTTACCATATCTGCATATTCACCCTTAAGTGCACTTTCCATATCTGTGTATACAACACCAAGCTTTGCAACATCTTCCCTTACATTGTGGTATACAAGCTCTGAGTCATACTGTGCCCCGACACCGGCAAGTGACTTTCTTTCAGCCTGTGGAATACCAAGTCTTTCAAATGTATTCTTTATATCATCAGGTACATCTGACCATTTTGTCTTCATATCCGTATTAGGTCTTACATACGTAACAATGTTATCCATATTAAGGCCTTCTATTGATGGACCCCAGTCTGGCACCTTCATATTGTTATATATCTGTAAAGATTCAAGACGGAAATTCTGCATCCATGCTGGATCATTCTTTTCCTTTGAAAGCTTTTCAACTATCTCTGGTGTAAGACCTGCATTGATTCGGTATGCATCCTTTTCCTCATCCTTGAAATCATATATATTCCTTTCTATGTCCTGAACATATGTTTTCTCTTTCATAGTTTTAAGGAACTCCTCTCTTTTTCTTTAACATTTCATATATATCCATCTGCAGTTAAACAACTACAACTGCACGCGCTGCGTATTAGTTTTCGTACTCTGCGAAACCTTCTGTGTTAATCTTGTCAACTAATGAAGCATCGCCTGTGTTAATTATCTTACCTTCTATCATAACGTGTGTATAATCAACCGATAAAGATTCAAGAATCTTAGTACTGTGTGTGATGATAAGAAGACTTCCGTCACATCTCTTCTGGTATTCCTCGATACCCGCTGAAACTGTTCTTACAGCATCTACATCAAGTCCTGAGTCTGTTTCATCAAGAATTGCAAGCGATGGCTTTAACATAAGAAGCTGTAATATTTCAGCCTTCTTCTTCTCACCACCTGAGAAACCAACATTAAGGTCTCTTTCTGCATAAGACTTATCCATATTAAGAAGCTCCATGGTCTTTTCAAGTTCTTTCTTAAATTCCATAAAACGTGTTCTCTTACCAGTCTTTAATTCAAGTGCATTTCTTATAAATGAACTTAAAGTTACGCCTGGAACCTCAAGAGGATTCTGGAAAGATAAGAATATTCCATCTTTAGAACGTTCATTAACAGCTTCGTTAGTTATATTCTTTCCATCAAACCATATCTCACCTTTTTTTACTGTATATCTTGGATTACCCATAATTGCATACCCAAGTGTTGATTTACCTGTTCCGTTAGGACCCATAAGTACATGGGTTTCTCCCTTTCCAACAGAAAGATTAACTCCATGAAGAATCTCCTTATCCTCTACATCTACATATAAATCTTTTATATTTAATAAATTCTTGTCTGACATAATATAGTTTCCTTTCTTATCTTAACCATTCATGTTTTACTTATAATATTTACAACCTGCTAATTATTTGCTTACAGACTCTGTAACATCATTTTGTTCCCTGATGGCAGCCTTTGCTACATCTTCAAGTGTCATATTGTCAAAATAATCATTAATCAGCTTAGCAAGTCCTTCCCATATAGGAAGTGTGTAACATGCACTTGAACGTTCACATGTATTCTGTTCATCCTTAAGACAGGCAACTGGTGCAAGCGACCCCTCAGTAAGATTAAGTATTTCACTTATCGAATACTCTGAAGGATTCCTTGTAAGTCTGTAGCCACCGCCATGTCCACTTGCTGCTTCTATAAGATGAGCTTTAGATAACATTCTGGTGATTGTTTCAAGATACTTCTGCGACAAATCCTCCTTCTGTGATATTTCTTTAAGAGGAATATAATCATCGCTGTGATTAACCGCCAGATATACCATAACTCTCAAGGCATATCTGCCTTTAGAAGAAATAACCATAACTAAATATTCCTTTCTACATATAGTAACTTTTACTTAAGACTAATAATTACATACACTCCTTAATATTAAACTGAACAGATATAATGTAAATTATTCTCAATAAAGCGTAACAAAATAATATACCTATTCGCCTACTATGTCAATAGGTGATTATCTGTTGATACTTTTTAGGTTTACCTGGCAATCACGAGCAAATTATCATAAATAATAAAAAAATGGATGAAAGCGAATCCGTCAGAAAAACCCGTTATCATCCATTTATTTTTATTATATTATGCTTCTCATATATATTATATTTCGTTGTGTTTTATATTCTTTCGTAACACAACCGCTCTAATATAGCTTTCTTAATTCTTCATCGCTTATTTTGCCATCAAGAAAATCTTCCCAGAAGCTTTTAGAGCTTGCAAACTTTAAATCAGGATTTTTGTCAAAGCTGTTTAGAAAATCTGTAATCTTTTCATAATCACCCTTATGTTTATAACTCATTCTCCAAAGCTCTGTTTTTACGCCATCCTTAAACTGTGTACATGTTATGCCATCCTCTGTAAACACTGTAACTGTCCATGTCGTCTTAGCATCGCCAATATCCTCAGCAGAAGCACATTCTGTTACTCCATCCGTACTGCTTACACCTGTACTTGTGCTTCCTGTTAATGCAAGTTCCTGTTCTTTAGTAAGCTCTTTACGTGTCATTTCGTTATCATTTAAGGTTTCTATAATATCCTTAGCAGTTTCTTCAAACTTTTCTTTGTTTTCCTTGCTTACTTCATTTTCATACTCGACAGCCTCTTTGAATTCATCAATAAATTTGTCAACATGTTCTATGAGTTTATCCCATTCCTTATTGCTCATATCCCTTATGTTTGTTGAAGAAGCTTCCTTTGACTTATCTGCAGCAACATTCTCTTCTGCTCCATCTTCATCAAAAGTTATCACCGGCATATTGCCAGCCTTTGCCATGTTTTTGTCAAAAGTCTTATTATCTGCTGTGTTCACAGCAGCCTTACCGCCCATATAATAGTTATATGCATATCCTGTGTTTACTTTCATCCTTATCCTTTCTGCGGTCACTCTGTCATTCACAACCGCACTGCTTTCCTATAGCGGTCCAAGCAGTTATTTAGTAATAAATATGCAAAAAGGCACTTTATTTCGAATCAATCCGTTGAAATAAAGTGCCCTCCTGGCAATATGTATATCGTCATATAATGATAAAAGCTTAAGTAAAATGCCATATCTACTGTGATTTTTTATAGGATTTTTTTATCTGACCAAAGCTATCACATTTTCTGTATTATCCGTAAAAGGAAACATATCAAAAGGCTTACATCCCTTAACCTTATAGCCACCCTTTAAAAGCACCTCAATATCTCTTCTCTGCGTGTCCGGATTGCACGAAACATACACAATCCTGTCTGGCTTTATCTTAAGAATAGCATTAAGGAACTCCTCACTGCTGCCACTTCTTGGCGGATCCATTATAACAACATCAGCCTTTTTCTTTGCAGCATATTCTACCAGAAATTCGCCCGCATCAGCATTGACAAACCTTATATTCTTAATATTATTTATCTTGGCATTTTCTTCTGCATCCTTGACTGCATCTTTATTTAGCTCCACACCTATAACATGTCCAGCCTTTCCAGATGCAGCTATTCCTATAGTTCCTATACCGCAGTAGGCATCTATGACTGTGTCCTTTTTAGTGATCTCTGCCATGTTTATTGCAGCCTTGTATAGCTTTTCTGTCTGCTGATGGTTAATCTGATAAAAGGATGATGGACTGATTCTGAATCTATAACCACATAACACATCCTCTATGTAGCCCTTACCTGTAAGCACAATATTTCTTGGGCCAAGCACCATACTTGTATTGTATGCATTTACATTCTGGACGATTGTATTAATCTCTGGATGTTTTTCCTTAAGTGCCTTTAGAAAATGTGTTTTAGATGGAAATGCGACCTCACTTGTGACAAGCACAAGCATAATCTCCTTTGTCGAAAAACCTTTTCTTAAAAGTATATGTCTTATAAATCCAGGCCAGAAGCGGAGCCATAACAACCATGAGGAACGATAAAGGAGGATCGCCATG
>OGZC01001231.1_pt1 | contig 13964 bp, 9 predicted proteins | sample 1576751 | NCBI WGS metagenome assembly OGZC01 (sample SAMEA3541486, study PRJEB24748) | human gut metagenome | biome: human gut; feature: human-associated habitat; material: faeces | place: China | collected 2012
TCTTCACTGTGTATCAGCCTCATCCCTTTACCGCCGCCTCCCATAGAAGCCTTCAACATGACAGGATAGCCTATTTCATTACAGATACGTACCGCCTCTTCGGCACTTTGCAACGGCTGTTCCGTACCGGGAACCACGGGAACACCTGCGGCAATCATACGCTTACGGGCGGCAATCTTGTCACCCATCGCTTCCATCGTCTCGGCGGCAGGGCCGATAAAGATGATCCCCTCCTCTTTGCACCGGCGGGCAAAATCAGCATTCTCGGACAAAAAACCATAACCGGGATGAATGGCATCGGCTTTGCATCGTTTGGCAGTCTCTATTACTTTTTCTATATTTAAATAGCTTTCCCTGGCTATAGCAGGACCTATAAGATAGGCCTCGTCAGCATACATCACATGATGAGAAGTGCGGTCGGCTTCTGAAAAGACAGCAACGGTCCGTATGCCCATTTCTCGGCAGGAACGCATTACACGTAAGGCTATTTCACCTCTGTTTGCAATCAATACTTTCTTTATCATTTTTCTTCTTATTATAACGGGGGTTAATTTCGCAGGCATAGAAACTGTCCTTGACGGCTTTCAGGCAGTCATGGCACAGGCAATCGGAATAATTCTCCATTAAATAGGTGCGTTGCAGAGCATCCAGTCGGACAGTTGCGCAATGACACGATAAAATATCATTGTGCATACAATCAAATGTTGCACCACAACGTGGACATACCTTTTTCATAGGCATTCCTCCCGTAAATTTTTTATTTTCTTATTTTCTTTCGTACTGCTTTCCTAATCCCACGAGTAAAAACAGCCTTTAATGAATGGCAGGTCTTCTGACTGACTCCTTATCTTGAAGCCTTCCCGATGTGAGGATTGTCACATCAGTGGCAAAGGTATTTTTCAAGATTCCAGCAGAGTTTCACAGCAGCGGGACTGTCCGGGATTTGCACCCGATTCCCTTTTAATCCGAATAGCAGATAGACTATCCGAAACCAATTCGGGGCAAAGATAATGGATTTTATAATTAAACGAAGCGGAAAAGATGAAAAAAGTGTTGCTTGAAGTTTTTTTTCTTTTTCCAGTTGTTTTATTGATTTAATTCCTAACTTTGTCAGTAATATCGGTTTCCGGATTAGCCGTTGGCGCGAAACGGAATTAAAAGGGAATCCTGTGCAAATCAGGAACTATCCCCGTAGCTGTAAGTTTTATCCTCCCATAGTGTGGGGAAGTGTTGTGACATTCTTAGCCACTGGTTATTGTGAAAACCGGGAAGGCGCTACAACGGAAACAAGTCAGAAGACCTGCCGTTATTGTTTATATCATTCATGGCTTTCGGGTGAAAGGCGATAGAACGAATCATACTGATCCTTTTTATTACTGGTTTCCATGAATTGTCGTGTGTGAAAGACTTATATTGAATAATGTGTGTTTTGTATAACCTTAATTTATAAGTATGATTAATTCAGAGGTATTTATTATTAAGAGAGATGGTAAAAAAGAAACTTTCTCTCTTGATAAAATTAAAAATGCAATAGCCAAAGCATTTTTGTCAGTAGGAAGTTTTGCTACCCAGGATGTGATTACTACTGTATTGAGTCGCGTTAGTGTCAGTGATGGAATGAATGTGGAAGAAATCCAGAATCAGGTGGAGGTGGCCCTGATGGCTGAACATTATTACAGTGTTGCCAAGGCGTATATGCTGTATCGTCAGAAACATTTGGAGGATCGTGAGGTGAGAGATAAACTGAAGTTTTTGCTTGACTATTGTGACGCTTCCAATCCGGCAACCGGCAGTAAATATGATGCGAATGCCAATGTGGAGAATAAGAATATTGCTACGCTGATAGGAGAGTTACCCAAATCAAATTTTATTCGTCTCAACCGTCGTCTGTTGACTGACCGTTTGAAAGACATGTATGGAAAGGAATTGTCCGATCGTTATTTGGAACTTCTGAATCATCATTTTATTTATAAAAATGATGAAACTAATCTGGCTAATTATTGTGCCAGCATTACTATGTATCCTTGGTTGAATAATGGTACGATAGCAGTGGGAGGGAACTCTACGGCTCCTACTAACTTGAAATCTTTTTGTGGTGGATTTGTCAATATGGTTTTTATTGTATCCAGTATGTTAAGTGGTGCCTGTGCTACTCCAGAGTTTTTGATGTATATGAATTATTTCATTGGTTTGGAATATGGGCAGGAATATTATAAGTATCCCGATAAGATTGTTGATTTATCTACCAAACAAAGAACAATAGACAAAATCATTACAGACTGTTTCGAGCAAATAGTATATTCTATTAACCAGCCTACAGGGGCGCGTAATTTTCAAGCCGTCTTTTGGAATGTAGCTTACTATGACAAATATTATTTTGAAAGTCTTTTTGGTAACTTCTTTTTTCCCGATGGAAGCCAACCTGACTGGAATTCACTAAGTTGGTTGCAGAAACGTTTCATGAAATGGTTTAATAAAGAGCGTACACGTACTGTTTTAACATTTCCTGTAGAAACAATGGCGCTTTTGACTAAAGATGGTGATGTATTAGATAAGGAATATGGTGACTTTACGGCTGAAATGTATTCCGAAGGTCATTCTTTCTTTACTTATATGAGTGATAATGCAGATTCTTTAAGTAGTTGCTGCCGTCTTCGCAATGAGATACAGGACAATGGTTTCAGCTATACTTTGGGAGCAGGTGGGGTTTCTACAGGCTCAAAAAGTGTGCTGACTATTAATTTGAACCGTTGCATCCAGCATGCGGTGAAATCCGGTATACTTTATCCGTTTTTTTTGGAAGAAGTGGTTGATTTGGTACACAAAGTCCAGTTGGCTTATAATGAGAATCTGAAATTGTTGCAGTCGAAAGGTATGCTGCCTTTGTTTGATGCTGGTTACATCAATATGAACCGTCAGTATCTAACTATCGGTGTTAATGGTTTGGTGGAAGCAGCGCAATTTATGGGTATTGAAATCAATGATAACCCTAAGTATGAAGCATTTGTTCAGGAGATTTTAGGAATGATTGAACGATATAATAGGAAGTACCGTACAAAGGATGTTTTGTTTAATTGCGAAATGATTCCTGCTGAGAATGTAGGAGTGAAGCACGCTAAATGGGATAAAGAAGCAGGCTTCCAAACATTCCGAGAATGTTATAACAGTTATTTCTATATTGTAGAAGACAAATCGTTGAATGTTGTCGATAAATTCCGTCTGCATGGACGCCGCTATATAAAGCATTTAACGGGAGGCTCGGCCTTGCACATGAATTTGGAAGAACATCTTAGTAAGGAGCAGTACAGACAACTACTTCGGGTAGCTGCTATAGAAGGCTGTAATTACTTTACATTTAATATACCGAATACCATTTGCAATGAATGTAAGCATATTGATAAGAGATACTTGCATGAATGTCCTGAATGTCATAGTCGGAATGTGGATTATCTGACACGTGTTATCGGGTACATGAAGCGGATCAGTAATTTTTCTCAGGCAAGGCAGAAGGAGGCTGCACAAAGATATTATGCTCCGTTACGTTGATTATGACATCGTATTTCAAGAAATTCCGGATGAAGTCACTCTGGCGATCAATCTCTCTAACTGTCCCAATAGGTGCAAGGGCTGTCATAGCCCTCATTTGTTGGAAAATGTAGGAGAATCTTTAACGGAAGAAAGTCTTGGGCATCTTTTACAGAAGTATGGAAAGGCGGTGACTTGCGTCTGTTTTATGGGAGGCGATGCCGAACCCTTTGAAGTGGAAAGGTTGGCAGGATTTCTTCACCGACAGTCTATCGCTTTGGTAAAGGTGGGTTGGTATTCGGGGAAGAATGAATTGCCGGAAGGTCTTTCCGTTCAGAACTTTGAATATATAAAGTTGGGACCGTATATTGAAAAATTGGGTGGCTTGAAATCTCCTGATACCAATCAGCATTTCTATCGGATATACGGGGATGAGATGAAAGATATTACCTATCGGTTTTGGCGTATCTGAAAAAGGCGGAAATAAATTCCGCCTTTTTCAGATAAATATATTAAGTTGGTTATGCTTCCGGTTGATAGTCTTCACCATTCTCCCATGCACTGTCGTCATTCCAGTTTTCATATAAATGGTTTACCCAAATTTGGCGAATCTCAGGATAACTGCCAAGGGCTTTCATATTACATCCGTCTTTAATACCATGATCAGCTCCGGCTTGATCTATCGGGTGGCTTTCGAATGTTCTGTCCACTTTGAATCCTAATTTCTCCAAACGTTCACGCCAGCTATATTCATTTGTATTGATTTCCACATTACTTACATCGTCATCTTCGGCCATAGCTTCCAATCCCCAAAGGTCGTTGTGGGCATGGTCACCGGCAATTGACATGAAAGGTGCAAGATAAACATTTACTTCTGATGGGTTCAGACCGTTCTTTTCGCAATAGCTCATCACCTTAGAGTACATACAGTCGGGATATTGGGTTTTGTCAAATCCTTCTACAGGAATTCTATTAGCCGGTTCTTCCTCTATTTCTTTCGGGAAGAAAAGCATGTCACCATAATCCACAGTACCTACAAAGATATTGTTGTTGGCAGCAAGTTCCTGCAATGCTTTTTCCATGTCAGAGTACTTTTTGTTAGCATTGTAATTCTCATCCGGATTACCGTGTCCCATTAGAAGCACGATGTTGTTCTTGCCTGCTAATTTAGACTCATAGTGTTTGTAAAGTATCTCTGCTACATCTTTAGTATCTTCTGCACTGGAAAGAAGGTTGGTACCTTTCAATACATCAATATGCGGATACCATTGAATCATAAAGTATTTTTTTACATCAGTATTCATTAATGAAAGATATTCTTCGCCTGGAATTACATGCAATGATTGTACAGCCACACGTTTGTATCCTGCATCGCCTATTGCTTTCAACCATTGGTCCAATTCATAACGTGCTATGCCGGTAGATGCTTCTACACGTCCGATACATGTACGTGAAGTAAATGACATATAAATATCCGTATTGGGGAATTTAGCTTTAAAATCCTCAATCACATCATCATAAACAGAAAGGGACTCATTATAGGTACTGCCAAAAGTACAGAGCAAAATGGCTGTGTCGTGTTGCTTGGTTCTGGTTACTACATCCACAGCAGGATTAACAGTACTTTCTTCATCATCATTGTCACTACAGGAACTGAATCCTGTGCAAGTTGCGGCAGCAACAAAAGCCGCCATCAGATAATACTTGAATTGTTTCATACTAATAAAAATTAATTTATAAATTGTTGGTTATTAATTGTTTTTGAATTTAATGAGGGCGGAGACATAAAAAGTTCTTCCGGGAGTTGATGTGGCACGATTCCGTCCGAAAGGAGTACGGTCTACATAGTCAAATACATTATCTACCCCGGCATTCATCGTTAATGACCACCGTTTCATTTTTAATAATGAGTGGGCTGTGTTGATACGCCAAGTTTGGAATCCGTCGGCATTATTATCATTTATATAACGGCGTGTAGACTGATATCTGCCATAGATGCCGATACCCAAACGATACAGTTTCCATGAATGTTGCCATAAGATATTTAAATTTGCATTATGGCTGGAAGTAGCATCAATAGGAAGATATTTCATATAATCTATACCTTTGTTAGGATATTGCGCTTTTGGATCAGCATAACTATATCCGCCGGCAAGGCTGAGAGATTTTGCAGGACGATAGTTGAAGGTGAAATCCATACCATAAATACGTGCCTTTGTCAGATTCTTATATTGTTTGCTCTTTTCTACTTCAAGAAACTTTTCATCGGGAGTTACGAAAATTTCAACCAGCTCAATCATGTTGTGAAGATAATTCATGTATCCGGTTAAACTGGCTTGGAATTTTTGCCCTACGTACTCGATACCGATTGAAGCATATTGTGAGGTTTGTGCTTTTAGATCTGTGTTGCCATGATATGCAGTCAAGGCACCGCCTCCGATAACGCCGGTATAATTATAATAAAGTTCTTTAATAGTGGGTGCTTTGTAGCCTAAAGCATAAGAAGCACGCAAATTAATATGTTCTCCGGGTTTATAAAGTCCTGATATTTTCGGACTGAAATTCAATCCTGTTTCCTTGTGTTGTGTTCCTCGTACCCCGGCAGTCAGAACCAGATTTTCTCTGGCTGTCCATTCCTCCTGTATATAAGCTGCCAACGTATAAACGGAAGCGCGGTCACCGTCAATGTGATGAGGTGATTCCAAATGATTGTACTGATATTCGATTCCTGCATTTAAAATATGGTCCTCTCCAAGATAAAATACACTTTTTACCTGGCCTAATATTTGTTTCTGAATACTTTGTTTGATACGTTGACCGGCAAAGTAGGTGATACGTTCATGGCGGTCATTGTCTAGAAAATAATCAGTATGCTCGTTTAGCTTATAGTCATAGAAGTAGCCGTATCTGCCATACGAGAGGTCTGCAGTCAGATAATTCCGTTTTCCTAATTTATATTTACTTCCTACTGCAAATGTGTAGTTGCGATAATAAAAATCGTTGGCTTGATATTTCCAAGGACCGTGTGTACGCATTACCCAACGCTCATAATAAGTGCCTTCTGCAGTGAGGTCTAGTTTGCGATTGACTTGCCATTCAATGTTCTCGGACAGGGTATAGTTTGAAGAACGGTTTACGGTCAACATAGTAGAGCCGGATTTCAATTGATTCTGATCCCACTGTAGGTCTGTATTCCGCCAGCCATCGGTATGCCGGAAGTTGATTCCGGTTACAGATTTTATCTTTCCATAATTAAAGCCGAAACTGGTACTTTGACGTATATCACCATATTCACCTATGCGGGATGTATTGGTGAGCTCCATTTTTTCACGGTTACGTTTGGTTATGATATTGATAACTCCGGCTATTGCGTCACTGCCATAAAGTGAAGAAGCGGCCCCTTTTACAATCTCTATGCGTTCTATATTAGCTGGATTTAATTGATTCAAGTCGTTTTGCCCTCCTACATCGCCATTCATTCTTTTTCCATTTATCATGATCAGGATATAGTCATTGTTCAATCCGTTTAGTTGGATATGGCTCCCCATATCACCATCATGAAAGGTCAATGAAGGACTAAGACCACTGAGCAAATCGTCTATACTGCGTGCCTGATATTGTTCCAAAGCTTTGCTGGTTATGACTTCAGTCTGTACGGGAGCATCTTTCAGATAATGTTCAGTACCTGTACCCGTGATGACCACTTCATTCAGTAATACGGACAATTCTTTATCGTCTTTATCTTTGAGAATACTTTGGGCACTTGCAATTTGTGTACCTAATAGTAGAATAGCAGGAAGTAAATACCTCATATTGTGTTTTATTTAATTTGCAAAATAAAACATCAAGTTTCCCTCTGATAAAGAGGAATGCCACAAAGGAATAGACGTTGGAAAACGCTTGTTCGAATGGACACATACTTCTAATCCTGGAAGCTTGGTGTTTATTGTTCAACAGACTTAGCAGGTATTCTGGCTTTCCTCTGATTGGAAACCTTCCCATTTCTTCAAATGAAACAGTGGTTTTAGACTATCCAATCAACATCATGAGGATTTACAGCTGCAGGTACAGCCCCGGATTTACACCGAGTTCCCTTGCATCGGGCTATGTGATAGCCCGATTACTAATTCCGTTGCAAAGATAGAGGTTTATTTTATATTATCTTCGATAAGTCTTTGATTTTTTAGCTTTTAAATTTTAAAGACAGACTGATGTAGAATGAACGTCCGGGGGTAAGTGTCGCATAATTGCTGTTATAAGGACGGTCATCCATATAATCGAACAGGTTTTCCATGCCGCATCCGGGTTCGATGATTACAGATTTTAAGTTGAAAGAATGGCGTGTGTTTAAATCCCACAATTGATACTCGGGAGCATAACCGTAACTTTTAGAGAAACGCTTGCTGTTGAAACGGCCGTTCAAATTTATATTCAACCGATATATTTTCCATGAATGCGCCCATTGGGCATTGATATTGTATGCGTTTTTTATACTTTTGTCGATGGGTTGTTCCAATTCCACATCTTGGGTATTAAGATGAGTGTATCCTCCGCTTAAATTGAACCCGGCACCTAGGTATGCATTGGCGGATACATTGATTCCGTGGACTTTAGCCTCCGCTATATTATCACGTTGACGAACTTCCTTATGACCATATTGCTCCATAGCTTTATCTCCTGTGGCAATCGTATTATAATCTATCATGTCACGAATATTATTATAAAAAGCATTGACTGATACTGAAAAACGCTCATGTACATACTCTGCACTCAATGAGAAATAATTATTCTTTTCCGGCTTTAAATCCAAATTACCTATTGTCAACCTGTCATTTTTTTTAGCTATGTCAGTGGCATAGAGTTCAGATAGGGTAGGAGTTCGGAAACCTGCTGCATAGGAGGCACGGAAATTGAATTTGCCGGGTTTATACATCAGTGCTACATTGGGAGTGGCATGATTTTTGAAATTTTCATGATAAATGTAACGTACACCAATCAAAGCCTGTAGGTTTCTCAGTAACTTTATTTCATCTTGTGCAAACAAGGCCAGTGTATAAGCATCTTCTTTGGCTATATTGTCTGTTTGACTTTTCAAGACATCAACGATATATTCTGTGCCGACTGAAAGTTTGTGCCGGTTACCTAATTTAAAGATACCTTTTATGCTAAGATTGTGATTACGGGTCCGTTTTCGCACTTGCTCTTCACCTGCTTTTCCATTATAGGTTTTATTGTCTTTAAAAAAACAATAAGAGGAAGAAAAATGATCGGCGTAACAGTCTGCGGTAATATAATTCCCTTTATTTATCATGTATTGGGCACCAATGCCATAATTAAAGGTTTCATGCAATATGTTGTAGTCGTATGCTTCATAAGGGCGGCGTGTCTTGTTGTCATAATATCCGCCGCGGGCATAAAAGGAGAGTTTGTCGGTAGCATCGAAAGTGAATTTTTGATTGACAGTATTTGCATAGAAGCCTGTAGAAGCTACTTTCCCGGTTTCTTCCAATTCATGAGTTTTGGAGTTTTCCTCATATGGATTCAGCTGCCATCCTTCGGCCTGCTGACGGCGATAAGAGGTGTAGGAGCCGAACTTGCCGGTATTGACATCTATGTTTACGGACTGGGTAAAACGTCCTTTACTGGCATAACGGGTATCGCTGGAAACATTGATAGCATTTTTTACATCATCAGTAATGATGTTGATAACTCCTCCGATAGCATTTGTTCCGTAAAGAGCGGAAGAAGCGCCGTTCAATATTTCAATACGTTTGATTTTGGCAACATTGATTCGAGCATAGGTGTCATCTCCATACAGGCGTTTGCCATTTTCCAGAAAAATGAAATAATCATCAGGCAATCCATTCAGACTCAATGTTGTCCCCATGCCGTTGGTCATACTTGAGAAAGACGGGGTCAGCTTTTGTAAGGCCTCGTCCAGCGATGTTACACTGGCATTACTTAAATCCTTTGCAGTGATAACGGAAACAGGCACGGGGCTGTCCGTCATGCGGTGGTGTGTTCCTGTACCGGTTACTACTACCTGGCCTATATTGGTAAAACTGTCTTGTAGCTTGATAAGAAGATTCTTTTCACCTCCTTTTGTCGTGATGGACTTGGGTGTGTAACTGACATGCGTGATTCTTAATACGTGTTTCCCATCAGGGAGATTGCTGATGGAAAACTCGCCTTTATCATTTGTGGTGCATCCTGAAAGGCTTTGATCGATACGGATATTAGCTCCCACTACAGGTTCGTTGGTATCGGCACTCACAATCTTTCCACTGATACTGACTTGTGCCAGTACGTCAATAGCCAGACAGCTTAAAGTAATTGCTGTCAATAATAACTTTACTTTCATCGAAAGAATTTAAGGATTAATAATTCACTTTCCTGACCCCGGGAGAGCATGATTATCTATGTTCGGACTTGGCAGGTTTCCTGGCTTCACCCTGAAAAGCGCCTTCCCATTTCTGGCAAAAGAAACAGTGGCTTGGTGAGAATTGCTTTTCATCAGACGGGTTTCACAGTAGCGGGCACTGCTTCGGATTCTATAACCGAATTCCCTTTTATACAGGCAGAGAAAGGCTGCCTATATCACCAAATCGGGCACAAAGGTAGGCAATTATTTTATATATGTTTTAAGATTAATGAAAAAATGGTTGCTTTTGAAAGAGGTGGGGGATTTTGAACCGTAGGAGTGAATTAGATTCACTCCTACGGTAATATGAATTTGCAATAATTCTGGCGGGATCAGGCAAGTGCCAATATTAATATTTGTGCTGTGAGTACACGTAAAAACATGGTAAGCGGATAAACGGTGGCATAACCCACTGCCGGAGCGTCACAAGAGGTCAAATCATTGGAGTAGGCTAATGCGGGCGGATTGGTGGTGGCTCCGGACAATACTCCGATCAAGGTGTAATAGTTCAGTTTATAAACATATCGTCCTATTATACCTACAATCAGTAAAGGCAGCAGCGTAATAATGGCGCCGTATGCTATCCATACATATCCACCCTCGTTAATGATTGTTTCGATGAATCCTTTGCCGGCTCCTAATCCTACGCAAGCAAGGAAAAGCGAGATACCGATTTCACGTACCATCAAATTGGCACTTATGGTGGTATAGGTTATCAGTTTATAATGTGGTCCGAAACGGCTTATCAGGATGGATACGATAAGGGGGCCTCCTGCCAGTCCCAGTTTTACCGGTTGGGGGATACCGGGGAATAAAAAAGGAGTGCTTCCTAGAATACACCCTAATGCGATGCCTAAGAAAATAGGGATCAGGTTGGGATGATTCAAACGTTTCATGGAATTACCTAGAATCTTTTCGGCATGGGCTACAGCTAGTTCGCTACCCACAATCTTCACCCGGTCACCCATTTGCAATTGCAGGTTGGGAGTGGCCACAAGGTCTACACCCGAACGGTTTACACGGGTAATGCTTGCTCCGAAGTTATTCCTGATTTTTAGTTGGGCCAATGTCTTACCGTTCAATTCAGGCTTGGTGATCAGAATTTTTCTGGAGATAAGTTGTTTGTTTTGGAAATCCCATTCCACATTCACTTGTTTTCCAAAAAAGACAGTGATAGCTTCTACATCTATCGGATTGGCGATAACAAGAATCTCATCGTGTATGTGAAATACTGTAGTGGAGTTCACCAGTTCTGTTTGTCTGTCTCCGTCACAATGCCGTATGCGTGAAATCACAAAATCACGGTTTACCAATGGCTTGATTTCTTTTATTGTTTTACCTTCTACGGCTTCATTGCGTATTTCTAGTGAGATAGGGCGTACAGTCAGTTCTTGTAGATGCCCCAATCCCCGTTCCGCATCGGCTTCTTCGGTTTTTGTGTTGATGCGCAGGATATATTTCAATGCCAGCAGGGAGAGAATACACCCTACTACTCCCAATGGATAGGCTACGGCATATCCCAGTGCTATTTCGGGAGCGTCTATACCATTCAGATCACTGTTTGCTTGCTGTGCGGCACCTAGTCCCGGGGTATTGGTTACAGCTCCCGAAAGAATTCCTACCATTGTGGTAATGGGGACACCTGTTATGAAATGGAGTATAATGGTGATGGTCACACCTAAAAATACAACCATCATGGCAAGCAGGTTCAGTGTGAATCCTCCTTTCTTGAATGCTGAGAAGAAACCGGGACCCACTTGTAGTCCGACTGAGTAGACAAATAATATCAGACCGAACTCCTTTAAGAAATGCAACAGATGTTCGTCCAGGTTCAGATTGAAATGACCGAATACAATTCCTACAAAAAGTATCCAGGTTACTCCCAATGAGATACCTGCCACTTTTATTTTTCCTAACATGATGCCGAAAGCAATGACCAGTGAAAGAATAAGTACGGAATGTGCTACTCCGCCGCCCCATAAATTAGGGTACCCTTCAAAGAGATTTCTAAAAAGTTCCATAATTCATTATCTAGTTTAATTATTTATAGTATCAATTTTATCATTGTTGTATAGCTGTCATTCTGGCAAAAATGACTGCAAAGGTAGCTTATTTAATTGATAAACCATAAAACTTTAATTGCTTTCTAAGGATATTTACTTGATATGTCGGAATTATGAATTAATCTGTTATTCTAATTTCGATAATTTGCAATTTGCACTATCTTTGTATCCGTTTTTAAAGAAATACTAAAGAATGAAGCCACAATTACTCATAGGGGCCGCTACATCGGGAAGCGGAAAAACGACTTTTACGATGGGGCTGCTGCGGGCATTGCACAAACGAGGTCTGCGGGTACAGCCTTTTAAATGTGGTCCTGATTATATTGATACACAATTTCATACGCTGGCTGCTGACCATGAGTCGGTGAATTTGGATACTTGGATGGCATCAAATACCCATGTACAACATCTGTATAATAAATATGGAGATGGAGCCGATGTATGTGTAACCGAAGGAGTGATGGGATTGTTTGACGGTTATCAAAGAATGCAGGGAAGTAGTGCTGAAATAGCCAGATTGTTGAATATCCCTGTAGTGCTTATAGTAAGTGCGCGTTCTACAGCTTATTCTGTGGCTCCGTTAATTTATGGTTTCAAGCATTTTAATCCGGCTGTGAAGATTGCAGGTATTGTTTTCAATCAAGTGTCATCTCCTTCTCATTTCGCTTATTTACGTGAGGCTTGTGTTGATGCAGGAGTGGAATGTTTGGGATATCTGCCTATGACAGAAGGGTTGAAAATTCCATCCCGGCACTTGGGTTTGACATTGACAGCCAAACGTTCCATGAACACCTTGATAGAACAGGCTGCGGAATTGGTTGGAAAATATGTGGATTTGGATAAGCTGCTGAGTATTTGTCATCGTAATTTCCCGTGTCGGTATACATTGCCTTATAGTTCAGAAACAGGGGTGGAAAGTTTTACTCCTTCTGCTAAAAAGATGAAGATAGCCATAGCGCGGGATCCGGCTTTCAACTTTATCTATAGAGAAAACATAGACCGCTTGTCTGCGCTAGGAAGCATTACTTATTTCAGTCCTGTATATGGTAGTGATTTGCCGGATGCTGATTTGGTTTATTTACCCGGAGGATATCCGGAATTGTTCGCCCGTCAACTACATCGGCGCAAAAAGTTAATGGAAGCATTAAGAACTTATGCACGTTCATAAGCGCCATACGTGCGCGGGCGTTCGGGTGCATGAGCGCAGTCTCACCGCGCTGGACAAACCAACTGCTCATCACGCAAACGACCGCCGAAGCTCCGTTTTCGCGGGTTCGGGTTATGTGATAAGCGTGACCGTTATGGAACGGATTATATTCGGCAACAATGCCTGCTGTGCTCATTTTTCGGTCTTCTCTCCTTTTTTCGCAATCAGACGGGTTAATTATGCAAGAACCGCTTGAAAAATCCTCTTACAGTATATATAATATATCAGTAACGAGCTTGTTTGCAAGCAAATATTTTATTTGGAGGCAATACTCTTGAAAATTCTTGTTATCAACGCCGGAAGCTCATCGCTTAAATATCAGCTCATCGACATGGACGGCGAGCAGCTTATAGCAAAGGGCATCTGCGAGCGTATCGGTATCGACGGCAGAATCAGCGGCTCGACCACGGACGGCAGATGGTTCAAATACGATGTGACTCTCGAAAATCACACTGCAGCTTTCCTCGAAGTCAAGAAGGCTCTTACTTCGGGCGACTGCAAGGTTATCGACGATCTCTCCGACATTTCGGCTGTCGGTCACCGCATAGTCCAAGGCGGTTCTCTGTTCAAAGAGAGCGTTCTTGTTGACGAGGATGTTATCGCCGGCATCGAGAGCCTGTGCGATCTCGCTCCCCTGCACAACGCCGCTCACATTCAGGGCATCCGTGCCTGCCGCGAGGTCTTCGGCGAGGATATCGTGATAGACACTTCCATCAAAACGTACACGGGCACGACGCACACGAAAACG
>OGZC01001234.1_pt1 | contig 13913 bp, 10 predicted proteins | sample 1576751 | NCBI WGS metagenome assembly OGZC01 (sample SAMEA3541486, study PRJEB24748) | human gut metagenome | biome: human gut; feature: human-associated habitat; material: faeces | place: China | collected 2012
TTGCTACCTTTGCATCTGTTATGATGATACTAGTCACTATTCTTTGCTACTTCGCAGTATTATTACTAATAGCCCGTATCACCGGACGTAAGGGCGGATCGAATGCAGCGTTCTTCAAGGGAGAGAACCAATCACCTTGGTACATAGTCTCTTTTGGAATGATTGGCGCCTCTATCTCCGGAGTCACTTTCGTCTCTGTACCGGGAATGGTGCGCGGAATGGATATGACGTATATGCAAACGGTACTCGGATTTTTCTTCGGATACATGGCCGTAGCCCATATCTTACTTCCTTTATATTATAAATTGAATCTGACAAGTATCTACGGATATCTCGGCACCCGCATCGGGGTCCGTGCCTATCGCACCGGTTCCTTTTTCTTTCTGCTGTCACGCATGTTGGGAACCGCAGCCAAACTTTATCTGGTATGCCTCATTCTCCATACGTATGTATTTCAGGAAATGCACGTTCCCTTTTGGCTGATTGCTGTCGGTTCGGTTGCATTGGTATGGATATATACTCATAAAAGCGGAATAAAGACCATCGTGTGGACAGATACCTTACAAACATTTTGCCTGATTGCCGCTCTGATTTTTATCATCTATTTTACGATCCAAAGATTAGACCTTAACTTCAGCGGCATTGTGCAAACAATCCAAAACAGCGAACATAGCCGTATTTTTGTATTTGACGACTGGGTATCCCGACAAAACTTCTTCAAACAATTCTTCAGCGGTATCTTCATCGTCATCGTAATGACCGGACTGGATCAGGATATGATGCAAAAGAATCTTTCTTGCCGGAACCTCCGGGAAGCACAAAAAAACATGTACTGCTACGGTTTCTCATTCATTCCGCTAAATTTCCTTTTTCTATGCCTGGGAATTCTATTGATAGCGCTAGCGGGACAGATGCAACTCGAACTGCCAGCCATGAATGATGATATACTACCCATGTTTGCAGCCCAAGGTTATCTGGGACAATCCGTATTGGTACTTTTTACAATCGGTATTATCGCAGCAGCTTTCAGCAACTCGGATTCCGCCCTGACAGCCATGACAACCAGTGTATGCGTAGACCTGCTAAATACGGAAAAAGACACAGAAGAAACGGCACGTCGCAAAAGAGATAAAGTGCATTTATCATTATCAGTCTTATTGGCATTCTTCATCTGCCTGGTAGAAATACTCAATAATAAGAGCGTTATTGACGCCATATATATCATCGCCTCCTACACATACGGCCCCCTGCTCGGAATGTTTGCTTTCGGACTTTTTACACGTAGGCAAACGAACGACCGGTGGGTTCCTCTCATAGCCATCCTTTCACCACTGCTCTGCTATCTTGCCGACTGGTGGATTGGAAAAGAAACCGGATATAAATTCGGTTATGAATTGCTAATGTTAAATGGAACGCTTACCTTTGCGGGGTTAATCTGTATGTCTAAAAAAGGGAAAAACGATGTTACAAAGAAATAAATGACAAGAAAATGGAAATAACAAGTGCTGAATTTGTGATTAGCAATACGGACGTGAAGAAATGCCCGGCCGGCATTTTCCCGGAATATGCCTTTATAGGCCGTTCGAATGTGGGAAAATCGAGTCTTATCAATATGTTGACCAGCCGTAAAGGTCTGGCCATGACCTCTTCTACTCCGGGAAAAACGATGTTAATCAACCACTTCCTTATCAATAAGAATTGGTATCTCGTCGACCTTCCGGGATATGGCTATGCCCGACGCGGACAAAAAGGGAAAGACCAGATACGCACCATAATCGAAGATTATATCTTGGAACGGGAACAAATGACCAACCTCTTTGTCCTGATAGACAGCCGGCTGGAACCTCAAAAAATAGACCTCGAGTTTATGGAATGGCTGGGCGAGAACGGTATCCCCTTCTCTATCATCTTTACCAAAGCCGACAAGCTAAAAGGTGGACGTTTAAAAATGAATATCAATGCCTATTTACGTGAGTTGGGCAAACAATGGGAAGAGCTCCCTCCTCACTTCGTATCTTCCTCGGAAGACCGCACAGGACGTGTTGATATACTCAACTACATAGAAAACATAAACAAGGATCTCAATGTTAAATGAAAGAAGAATGAAAATGAAAAAGAGTTTTTTACCTATTGCCTTTATGGCAGTATTTATGCTAATGGCAACTAACAGCCAGGCGCAATCATGGTCCGACTTATTAAATAAGGACAACATTTCAAAAGTAGTAAATGCCATCACCGGAACCACCGAATCTATCGACATGACCGGAACATGGAGCTACAAAGGTTCGGCGGTAGAGTTCGAATCGGATAACTTACTAATGAAAGCAGGCGGAGCTGCCGCAGCCACTATGGCTGAAAATAAGCTGAACGAACAATTAAGCAAAATAGGTATTAAAGACGGCCAGATGAGTTTCACTTTCAATGCCGACAGTACTTTCACCAGCACGGTGGGCAAGAAAACATTGAAAGGCACTTACTCCTACAATGCTTCAACCAAACAAGTTGATTTGAAGTATTTGAAACTTCTGAATCTGCACGCTAAAGTAAATTGCAGTTCCAGCTCACTGGAGTTACTGTTCAACTCGGACAAACTGTTGAAATTAATGGCTTTCATCGGTAGCAAAAGTAGCAGTACCGCACTGAAAACAGTTAGTTCACTGGCCGAAAATTACGATGGAATGATGCTCGGATTCCAGCTCTCAAAATAGCAAAAGAGAATCGTTTAATACTATTTCGCACTCCATAAAGTATATTTTAGGGGAAAAGCATTATCTTTGTCGTTTGTAATCAAAAAGAGAAGGAAAAATGAAAAAGATACTTTTTTTAATGACCCTGTTAGTAATGGGCGTAAGCTTTGCATTTGCACAAACAAATGCAGATATCAAGTTTGACAAAACAACTCACGATTTCGGTAAGTTTTCTGAAAACAGCCCGGTTGTCAGTTGCACATTTACCTTTACTAATATCGGCGATGCCCCGCTGGTGATCCATCAGGCTGTAGCCTCTTGCGGATGTACAGTACCCGAATATACAAAGGAGCCCATCATGCCGGGCAAAAAGGGAACAATCAAGGTGACTTATAACGGAACAGGCAAATATCCGGGACATTTCAAAAAATCAATCACCTTGCGTACCAACGCCAAAACAGAGATGGTAAGATTGTATATCGAAGGCGATATGACAGCAAAAGATGCAAAGTAGGAAAAAATAGACTATTACATAAAGGAGAATCTTTCGGTTCTCCTTTTTTTTTGTTTACTTTGAGGACGGAAATGTAAATTAACACATTAGCAAATTATAAAAACTATGAAACAAGAAGAAGACAAATTCACCGGGTTACCCGAGAATGCGTTCAGAGAGTTGAAACCCGGGGAAGTGTACAACCCGTTGATGGGTCCCTCTAAAAATTATCCGGAAGTTAATATCTGGTCAGTAGCATGGGGTATTGCCATGGCAATCCTTTTTTCGGCCGCCGCTGCCTATCTGGGGTTGAAGGTCGGACAGGTATTTGAAGCAGCTATTCCGATTGCGATCATTGCCGTAGGAGTTTCCGGAGCTGCCAAAAGAAAAAATGCGTTGGGAGAAAATGTGATTATCCAGTCTATCGGAGCTTGTTCCGGAGTAATCGTTGCCGGAGCGATCTTCACCCTCCCCGCTCTTTATATTCTCCAAGCTAAATATCCCGAGATGACGGTTACCTTCATGCAGGTATTCATCAGCTCTTTATTGGGTGGCGTATTGGGTATTCTATTCCTGATTCCTTTCCGTAAATACTTCGTCAGCGACATGCATGGAAAATATCCTTTCCCGGAAGCAACAGCTACTACACAGGTGTTGATCTCCGGAGAAAAAGGCGGCAGCCAGGCCAAACCATTATTGATGGCAGGTATGATCGGCGGATTATATGACTTCATCGTAGCGACATTCGGATGGTGGAACGAGAATTTTACTACCCGTGTTTGCAGTGCCGGAGAAATGCTGGCAGAAAAGGCGAAATTGGTATTCAAGGTAAACACCGGTGCCGCTGTACTTGGTTTGGGATATATCGTCGGACTGAAATATGCTTCCATCATTTGTGCCGGTTCATTGGCTGTGTGGTGGATTATCATTCCGGGAATGTCTGCTATCTGGGGTGACAGTGTACTGAATGCATGGAATCCGGAAGTTACCTCTACCGTAGGTATGATGAGTCCGGAAGAAATATTCAAATATTATGCCAAGAGCATCGGTATCGGCGGTATCGCTATGGCAGGTGTGATCGGTATTATCCGTTCCTGGAGCATCATCAAGAGCGCTGTCGGACTGGCAGCCAAAGAGATGGGCGGTAAAGGGAATGTAGAGAAGAGCATTATCCGCACACAACGGGATCTTTCTATGAAGATTATCGCCATCGGTTCCATCATTACACTGATCTTAATCGTATTATTCTTCTATCTTGATGTCATGCAAGGGAATCTGTTGCATACATTGGTAGCCATTGTATTGGTTGCCGGCATCTCTTTCCTGTTCACCACAGTAGCAGCTAATGCCATTGCGATTGTTGGTACTAATCCGGTTTCGGGAATGACATTGATGACGCTGATTTTAGCTTCCGTAGTGATGGTAGCTGTCGGACTGAAAGGTCCTTCGGGCATGGTTGCCGCATTGATAATGGGTGGCGTAGTATGTACCGCGCTGTCGATGGCAGGAGGTTTTATCACCGACTTGAAAATTGGTTACTGGCTCGGAAGTACGCCTGCCAAACAGGAAACATGGAAGTTCTTGGGAACAATCGTATCGGCTGCAACAGTAGGCGGTGTAATGATTATCCTGAATAAGACATACGGATTTACAAGTGGCGCACTGGCTGCTCCGCAAGCAAATGCGATGGCAGCCGTGATCGAACCACTGATGAGTGGTGTAGGTGCACCCTGGTTGTTATATGGCATTGGGGCTGTCTTAGCAATTATTCTGACTCTTTGTAAAATTCCTGCATTAGCTTTCGCATTGGGTATGTTTATTCCATTGGAACTGAATGTGCCGCTGGTAGTGGGTGGAGCAGTGAATTGGTTTGTTACAACACGTAGCAAAGATGCATCTCTGAATACGGAAAGAGGTGAAAAAGGAACCTTACTGGCATCCGGTTTCATTGCCGGAGGTGCATTGATGGGAGTAATCAGTGCCGCGATGCGCTTTGGTGGAATCAATCTGGTTAATGAGGCATGGTTGAACAATACTTGGTCAGAAGTGTTGGCATTAGGAGCGTATGCCTTATTGATTCTTTACTTTATAAAGGCTTCAATGAAAGTTAAATAAATAATTATGAGGAGACTATTATCCATTATAGTATCGCTTGTAACTGCCATATCATTTGCGCAGCAGCCCGTCGAGCTACCTTTGTGGCCCGACGGTGCTCCCAACTCCAGCGGACTAACCGGAGAAGAGCAGGAAACGCGCCCTCATTTTGTCACGAATGTCACGCATCCCACCCTGACGGTCTACCACCCGGAAAAGCCGAATGGAATGGCTATTATCATGTGCCCCGGAGGCGGGTATCGTGGACTGGGTATGGATGGAGAGGGGTATGATATGGCTCCCTGGTTCTGCGGACAAGGTATTACCTATATGGTATTAAAATACCGGATGCCGAACGGACATTGGGAAGTCCCCGTATCAGACGCCGAACAAGCCATTCGCATGGTACGTCAACATGCCAAAGAATGGAATGTCAATCCTTACAAGGTAGGATTAATGGGAGCCTCTGCGGGAGGGCATTTAACTGCTACACTCGCCACTCATTATAATTCGGAAACACGTCCGGACTTTCAGATATTACTTTATCCGGTGGTTACAATGATGCAAGTCACCCGTGGAAATACAAGAGCTGCATTGCTCGGTAAAAATCCAACAATGGAACAAATACAGAAGTTCTCTGCCGAATTGCAAGTAACGCCCGATACTCCACAAGCATTTATCGCTCTTACCTCCGACGACCCTTCCGTAGCACCTTATCACGGAGTAAACTATTACCTCGCTTTACAAAAAAATAAAGTTCCGGCAACTCTCCATGTTTATCCTACCGGAGGACATGGCTGGGGATTTCAGGATCATTTTAAATATAAGCAACAATGGACACAGGAATTGGAGAAATGGTTGCGCGACGGCGTTGTATTCCCGGAAAACCCCGAACCCATGTTACGAATCGGAAAATCTTACCTGGGAACTAAATACGTGGCTAACACATTAGATCAAGACGGAGAAGAATCATTAGTGATCCGGACTGATGCCGTAGATTGCCTCACTTTCGTAGAATACACATTGGCACAGGCACTCGGTTCTTCCTTTGCCGACAATCTGCAAAAAATACGTTATCGGGACGGCATCATCAACGGATATCCTTCCCGGTTACATTATACTTCCGAATGGATTGAGAACGGAATCCGCCACGGATTCCTCACCGACATTACTGCCAAAAACAGTGCACATACCCAGAAAATCTCTCTTTCATATATGTCTACCCATCCCAAGCAATATAAAAAATTGGCTGATTCGCCGGAAAATGTACGACAAATGGCCGAATATGAAAAAGCAATCTCCGGAAAAGTCGTACATTGGTTGCCGAAAAGCGAACTGCCGGAAGCCGGATTGCCCTGGATCATGAATGGAGACATTATTGCTATTACAACGAAGATGCCCGGACTGGACATTGCTCATGTAGGAATAGCAGAATATAAAGAGGGAAAACTGCACCTGCTGCACGCTTCTTCTACATTGGGAAAAGTAGTTGTCAGCGATGAACCTCTCAATCACATGCTAAACAACAATAAATCGTGGACAGGCATACGTGTTGTCCGGATGTCTCACTCTAAAAATAACTGATTATGAAACGAGTAAAACATTTCCTTCTCGCCTCGTGCTTATTCCCCACTTTGCTGGGAGCACAAGAAATGGCAAGCGCCTATTTTCTGGAACTTACTCCGGACGCCCAATCGGCAGGTATGGCAGGTACAGGATTAGCTACCACCGACAACGGTAGTACAGCTATTTTTCATAATGCTTCTACCATCGCTTTCTCACAAGAAGTGATGGGTGCGAGTTATTCATACGCTAAGATCAACCAAGATTATGCGCTACATAGCGCCTCTCTTTTCTACCGGATCGGAAGGGAAGGCATACATGGATTTGCTGTAGGTTTCCGGCATTTCAAAGATCCCAAGGTGCTCGATTACCGCCCTCACGCATGGGACTTAGAAGCTGCTTATTTCAGAAATGTAGCCAAAAATCTGTCTCTTTCATTAACGTTCAGATACCTGCAAGCCAAAGCCGCGGAAAGCGCAGACAGCAAGAATAGCGTTTGTCTGGACTTCGGCGCGACCTACTATCGCAATATGGCTCTATTGGACGAAATGGCTTCCTGGAGCATTGGTTTCCAAGCTGCCAACTTAGGTAAAAAGCTGGACGGACAAAAATTACCCGCCAGATTAGGATTGGGAGGTACAATCGACCTGCCATTCAGCATAGAAAACCGTTTGCAAGTGGCTCTCGACTTCAACTATCTGCTCCCCTCTGAAATCCGTCATCTCCAGGCTGGCATAGGAGCTGAATATAATTTCCTGAAATATGGTGTTGTCCGTGCGGGATATCATTTCGGAGACAAAGACAAAGGAGCGGGCAACTACGGCACCCTAGGCTGCGGAATAAACTTCTGGCCGATACGTGCAGACTTCTCATACGCCTTGGCTGATAAAGATTGCTTTATGCGCCGCACCTGGCAACTGGGAGTTGGAATAGTTTTCTAAGCTCCTCTTCGAGGCGTTGCTTCACTTCGTCCATCGGCACATCGTGCTTTAATTCCTGACGAAGAGAAGTGACGCCTTTATCTATAAATCCGCAAGGGTGGATATAACTGAAATAACGTAAATCGGTATTCACATTCAGAGCCAGTCCATGCATCGTGACATAATGGCTGCTCCTCACTCCGATAGCACAAATCTTACGCGCACGAGGCGTATCACCTTCCAACCAGACTCCTGTCGCTTTCTCCAAACGTCCGGCCTCAATGCCATAAAAAGCACATACCCGAATCACCGCTTCTTCCAGCAAATGCACGTACTCTTTCAATCCTAACTGAAATTCTTCCAGGTTTAATATCGGATAACATACCAATTGTCCCGGACCATGATAAGTAATGTCCCCTCCCCGATCAATATGATAAAGGGTGGCATCAATTGCTTTCAGTTGTTCATCACTCAACAACATATTATTTTCTTTCCCGCTACGTCCTAATGTATAAACATGGGGATGTTCGCACATCACAATACGGTTTTCATAACTCTCGCCCTGAACTTTTGCCCGGACAATGTTATCAAACCATTCTGTCTGCCGTTGCCATGCTTCGGCGTATGGTATCAAATTCCAATCAATAAAAAATGTTTTCATAAAAACAAAGGTAAGAAATAAAAAGAAAATGCGTACATTTGTTGGCCTAATATAACACACACAACTATGAAAATGGACTTTCCACAGGTAGACTTGCCTACCGAAGTATTAGCATGGACGAATGTAACAGAAGACATTCTCAATATTTACAAGCAATCTTGCCGGTTGCAAGCATGTATTGTTGCCATCTGTACCGAAGGTTCGATGAAGGCTTCCATCAATCTGCTTGATTACGAAATTCACCCCAATGACTTAATAACATTATTACCGGGAACAATCATTCAGTTTCGGGAAAGAACGGAAAAAGTATGCCTTTGCTTTGCCGGCTTCTCTGCTCATTGTACCGGACGGATCAATCTGATGAAGAATATTGGTAACGCATACCCCAAACTGATAGAACAGCCGGTAGTTCCTCTTAATGAAGAAGTAGCCAGTTATCTGAAAGACTATTTTGCTCTATTATCACGGGCCAGTTGCAATGAGAACTTCGAAATGGATTCTGAATTGGTCGAATTGTCTCTTCAGACTATCCTGACAAGCATACGACTGATATATCATAAATTTCCGGGCGAAAACAGCAGTTCGAACCGCAAAAAGGAAATCTGCCGGGAACTGATTCAAGCCATCACCGAGAATTATAAAAACGAACGTCGTGCACAATTCTACGCAGATAAACTAGGAATATCTCTTCAACATTTAAGCACGACTGTGAGACAAGTGACAGGTAAAAGTGTTTTGGACACCATTGCTTATATCGTTATCATGGATGCTAAAGCCAAACTGAAAGGTACCAATATGACTATCCAAGAGATAGCATATTCTCTAAACTTCCCCAGTGCCTCTTTCTTTGGCAAGTATTTCAGACGATATGTAGGAATGACGCCATTGGAATTTAGAAACAGATAATTTATACGAAGGACGATAGAAAACATAAATGGTGAGTTGTAAAACAATGAACGGTGAATAAATTGCGTATTATCCGCAAAGTATTCACCGTCTATTATTTACAGTTCGCTGTTCATAAATGACAGCTTACCATTCATCGTTTACAGCTTACAGGTTCCTGTCTTTTTATAGTTCATTTCTCATTTTCGTCCCAAGCTCAACGAATTGAGCACTACGCTCACGCTGGAGAACGCCATTGCGGCACTTGCCAGCATCGGATTCAATAACAAACCATTCAGCGGGAACAAGATACCGGCAGCAATAGGAATACCGATCAGGTTGTAAATAAACGCCCAGAAAAGGTTCTGATGAATCAGTTTGACTGTCTGCTTTGACAACTGGAAGGCTTTAGGAAGCAGCAACAAGTCCGATGTCATCAAAGTCACCATAGCCACGTCCATAGCAATATCAGTTCCTTTTCCCATAGCAATGCTGACGTCAGCCAATGCCAGTGCCTGCGAATCATTGATACCATCGCCCACCATCGCAACCTTCTTTCCCTGCATTTGAAGCTCACGTACAAATTCGGCCTTATCGTCCGGTAGAGCGTCGGCAACAAAACGTTCGATTCCTAAACGGGAAGAAACGGCTAGTGCAGTCCGTTGTCCGTCCCCCGTCAGCATACAGATGTCAATCCCTTGACGTTTCAGTTCCTTCACTGCTTCGGCAGAAGTAGCCTTTATCGGGTCGGAAACAGCAATGATAGCCAGCAACTCGTTTTCACGTCCAAAGTAAATGATGCCGTTACCGTCCGATTCATAGTGAACCAGCATTTCAGCCATCACATCGCTTACTGTCGCACTGAAATCTTTCAGGAGTTTATGACTGCCTACCCAATAAGTATGTCCCTCATACGAGGCTTTAATTCCTTTTCCCGTAATGCTTTCAAAGCTATCCAACACGGCAGGTTTTATTTTTTCCTCATCCTGAAGCGCAGAGACAATAGCGCCGGCAAGCGGATGCTCCGATTTCATTTCCGCAGCTAAAAGTACATCTTTGAAATGTGGTTCCTGCGACTGCGCCCATAACCATCCGGTAGCTGTAGGATGTCCTTCAGTCAGTGTTCCCGTTTTATCCAGAACAACGACATCTACTTTGCGCATTTGTTCCAAAGCCACTGCATCTTTAATCAGAATATGCTGGCTGGCAGCTTTGCCTATACCCACCATCAATGCAGTAGGTGTAGCAAGTCCCAAAGCACATGGACAAGCAATGACAAGAACAGAAACAGCCGACAAAATACCATAAGAAATATATTCACTACCACCAATGGTAACCCACAATACAAATGTCAGAATGGCAATGCCCAATACGACAGGTACAAAAATCCCCGTAATACGATCGACAATGCGTTGCACGGGAGCTTTGCTGCCCTGTGCTTCCTGCACCATAGCGATAATACGGGCAAGCACGGTTTCACTGCCTACCTGTGCGGCACGAATGATAAATGAACCACGCTGGTTAATCGTTCCTGCCAATACTTTATCACCTTTCTTCTTTTCTACCGGAACCGGTTCACCGCTAATCATACTCTCATCGACATACGAATCGCCTTCGGAAAGCTGACCGTCCACAGGTATTTGCTCTCCCGGACGTACAACCACCAAATCACCTACCTGGAGTTTTTCAATCAAGATCTCCTCCTCCACTCCATTGCGCAGAACACGAGCCGCTTTAGGCTGCATTCCCATCAACTTACGAATGGCTGTTGAGGTATTTCCTTTGGCACGTTCCTCCATCAACTTTCCGGTAAGAACGAAAGCGATAATCACCGCAGAAGCCTCATAATAGACATGCGGTTCCAATCCGCGGTCATACCAGAATTCGGGGAAGAAAGTGTTGAACAGACTGAACAGAAAAGCAATGGAAGTACTAAGCGCAACCAAAGTATCCATATTGCTCCGTCCTAATTTAGCCTGTTTCCAGGCTCCGGTGAAGAAACCACCTCCGAAAAAGACCATAACAGGGATAGCAAGCACCATTTGAATCTCATTAGAATGTGGCACATGCATCAGTATCATGGAATATACCAATAACGGTACTACCAAAATCCACGCACCAATCACCTTCCACTTCAAACGAGTGTAACGCTTATGCTGTTCCTCTTCCCGACGTTCTTCTTTGTGGGCTTCTTCCACAATCAAATCATAACCTGCCGCAAGCACAGCCGCACGAATCTCTCCGGGAGTCAGCTGCTCTTTCTCATAAGAAACGGTCAATGTATTGGTAGCAAAATTAACGGAAGCCTCAATGACTCCCGGCAATTTTTTTACTGTTTTTTCTACATTATTGGCACATCCTGCACAATGCATATTAAGCACAGGAAATGCCTTTTTTGTTGTGTTACCCATATAATTATTGTTTACGGCCTTCCCCTCCTCTCGAAAAAGAAGTTGGGGAAGAACCCTTGTTTGTTTATAGAAACAAGCTAATACAGGTATTTGTTCAATTACTTCTTATCAGCCTTCTGATCGTCTTTCTTTGTTTCTTTTACAAATTCGGCTTCATAACTGAACTTATTAAACCCTGCCTGCAACTTCTTTACATTCGTTTTTTCAGCGTCATACGTAATAGTTACCATTTTCGTTTTTACTTCGGTCGAAATATCCTTCAACCCTTTCTCAAAACGCATATTGTCCTTTACTTTCTTTTCGCATTTCTCACAGTGCATCTGCGACACTTTAAATACAACAACACGAATATCTTTTGCCAATACAGCTGTTACACTCAAAAGAGCCACCACGCAAGTGGCCATCCATCTTTTTGTTCTCATTTTTCTTATCAGTTTAAAATTAATATTCTTTATTATGCGATCGTTTCTTTCATTCGCTATTTCCTGCTTTTACTCACTATTTCTAGCTAAGTTAAAACGTATTCCGATATATCCTTTTGCTCCGTGCACCGGTCCCCAAATCATGGTAGAATCAAAGTTGTTCCCCCAGGGATTTGCCGCATCGATAATCGGATTCTTTTGTTTGAAGTTTGTCAGGTTCTCGCCTCCTACGTAGATAGACCAACGACGGAAGTAACGGGTCACCTGCAAGCTCAACTGTTCAAAACTGCCATAACGACGTTCCCAGGATAACTGTCCGTCTCCCAGTTCATAAGGAGTAGGCATCCTGCCGCCGCCATTCAGTTGCAGTGTGGCGTCAAACTGCCATATTCCCAGCGGAGTTTGGTAAGAAGCCGTGAGTAGTCCTTTATATTTGCTGGTCAGCGGTTTCTCCATTCGTTCACCTTTGTAGGTCGTTTTTGCATCTGTGAGCCGGTAAGCACCTGTCAGGGTGAATCCTTTGAAGAAAGGATAACTTGCTTCCACTTGGAACACATGCGAATAAGAGCGTCCATCCAAATTGTAGAAAGCTACTTCATGGGGGTTGCTATCCATATCCACTATCACTTGTTTCAGGAAATCCGTATAATAGTATTCTGCATTCACATTCAGCGTTTTGCCGAATATAGGGATATAAGTAGAGACGCTGGCACCGTAGTTCCATGCTTCTTCCATATCCAGGTTCTTTGCTATTTCCACCTTACGGCTGCTGGAAAGCGTCCCGTAGGTTGGGGTCGTCGTGGTGGTTTTGGTATAGCGGCCCGTGGCCTTGTCATACGTGCCGTGCGTCTTTTCGACGGTCCCGGTTTGTCCGTAAATCGGCTTTTTGGCGGTGATGTGCTTTGTGGATGTTTTGGCGGTGTAATCGATGGAAAGGAGTGCCGTGCCCCGGTTGCGGTCTTGCGTGAGCGTGAAGCCCGCTTCAGACAGGGTGCTTTTTACGTCCTGCTTGAGAAGCTGATAGGTCGTGTCGCTGTTTTGTTTTTTCGATGAGGCGATATAATAGGTATACTGGTCATTGGGGTAGGCGTGCCCGTCGGTTTCGGAAATGACCCGCATGGAGTACTGGGGAGAGCAGCCCGCCAGCAGGAAAAGGGCGGCCAGCAGGAAGAGGCGGGGGCGCGGGGGGATCTTGGCTGTGCACATGGGCTTACTTCCTTTCTTTGAGGCTGAGTGCGCCATCGTCGGATTCGCTGACGTCAAGCCATGTGTCGCCGGGGGTGGTTTGGGCGAGGTAATCCTTGGCGCCCATAACCATCATGTCCAGCATCTTGCGGTTGTCAAACGAGTTCCCGGTGTAGGTGACGATCGTTTCCCACATTTTTCTCTTCGTTTTGAGCGAATCGGCGGCAAGCAGCAGAACGATCTTGTTTTGGGCCACTTCCTTTCGGGTGTTCTTGTAGCCCGTGATGCCGTAGGAAGGCGTCGAGACGGAGGTCTTGCTGCCTCGCCCCGTCCCGGTTGTTCTGGTTTCGACCCGCGTCACGCCGTAGACGGGTTCGGAAACGGTCGTCTGCCGGGCGACCGTTTGGCTCTTGTACCCCGCGAAAAGCACCGCCGTGGCATGGGGGAGGCTTTTGGTCACTTTCAGGCCCGCTTGGGGCAGGGCGCTTTCGAGGTTCCGCTTGAGTTCCAGAAAGACGAGATCGTCCTCTTGGCCCTTGACCGCCATGATATAGTAGACGTCCCCGATGCCGGCTTGGATGTCGCCGTTGGT
>OGZC01001235.1_pt1 | contig 13910 bp, 18 predicted proteins | sample 1576751 | NCBI WGS metagenome assembly OGZC01 (sample SAMEA3541486, study PRJEB24748) | human gut metagenome | biome: human gut; feature: human-associated habitat; material: faeces | place: China | collected 2012
GCTGTTCTTGTCTGATGTTTTTACGGATAATTTTTATTAGATCGCCCAAAGGCATACTTGAGTATTGGCTTTATTGCATATTCCGGCGTGTAAAACTCATCATTTTGGGAGGATGCCACTTTGTCCATTTTCATGTTGCGTGTACCTCCTCGGTGGTAAGTAAAATAATTTTTCAGTAACGGTAAATTGGTTGCCCTTGTTCCGGTCTAAAGTTCGGGTAAAGGGTTTTTCCCATATACATTGGATGTCCGGCGGCGCCTCCTGTTCACTGACAAAAACCGTGTGTCCTAAATCGGCAAGCAGCCGCATTGCTATCCAAAACTCTGTGGTGTCAAACCTGTCCCCGGCATAACCTGTTGTATTGTTATAGGGAGGGTCTGCGTATATCACGGAGTTTTGCGGGATGCACAAGTGGCGGTAATCGCCACATACAAATTGGGCATCTTGCAGGGTTGCCATATCTTTCAATAAGGAGCGCTTGCTCTGTTCGGCATAGTTGGTGCCGGTCTTATTCCTTGCATAGCCGCCAAACCATTTGCCTCCAAAGCTGCACCCAAAGCCTACAAAACCGGCAAGGACGGGGTCTGCATCCTTGTTTTCCCGTATGTATCGGTACTGCTCCGGAGTGATGTGCTCCGGCAGGTTATAGCCTTGTTGAACGCCTTGGAGCATCGCAATGAGGTATTCGTGCCGGTCATTGAGGATTTTGCGGGAAAAGCCCTGCACTTTGCTTTCCACAGCGCAACTGCCGCAAAATAAGCTGACAAAGCAATCCCCCCCCCGCAGCCTGCATGATTATCTGAGCAATGGGTTTGGCAATTCTTGATTTTCCACCTTGGTATCTCATTGATAATCTCTGCGATTGACCGGGCAATCCGGCTTTTGCCGCCCATGTATTGCATGGTCAATCAGTCCTTTCTAAAGAATTGCCCCACCCAACCGTCTGCGTTTAGCGGCAGTCCGGGCGCCCAGGGGATAGGCTGGCGCATAATGGAGCACACATACTCAAGCATGGTGTCCTCATCCGCCCACGGGGTCACATCAATAATGACCTCATCATGCACATGGAACACAACGGGCAGGTGCGCCGCCTCAAGCCGTTCTATGGTGTCGGCAAGGCAGTCACGGGCAATGGCCTGCACGCAGTTCTCCACCAGCTTGCCTCCGTAGGTTTCAATGCGTTTCCACCGTTTGGTTTTCTGGTCCATGCCCATGTAGGAGATGGACGGGTTGCCCCATTGGTTTTCACCAATGCCGGGGCTTACATAGTAGAGTTTGCGCCCGGACGGCAGTGTGATGGTCATGCAGTCGGTGCCCTGGTTATAATCAAATTCACGGGTGATAATTAAGCCGTTGATGCCTATGGAGCCGCCCTGTGTGATAACCTGGACGGCGGCGTTGTCCATTGCATACCAGAGGTCACGGATGCGCTTGTTTGCCTCACGCCAGCGGCTCACGATGTCGGGCAAGTCCTCCTCCGGGATGCCCATATCCAAAGCACCCATATTGATGAGCGCCCCTGTGCTGCCCTGGTAGCCAAGCGCCAACTCTGCAACCTTGCCTTTCTGCCGGAGAGCATACTCCGGGTTGCCTTTCTTGATGAGGTCAATGGGCACGCCAAACATCTGGGATGCGGATGCCTCATAAATTTTGCCATGGGTGCGGAACACCTCAAGCCGCCATTGTTCGCCCGCAAGCCAGGAGATGACACGGGCCTCAATAGCGGAAAAGTCCGCATCAATCAGCACATGCCCCTCTGGCGCAACAAAAGCTGTGCGGATGAGCTGGCTGAGGCTGTCCGGCACGGAGCCGTAGATGCACCGCAAGCCGTCAAGGTTATGCTTTCGCACAAGGTCACGAGCAAGGGGCAGCGGCTCTAAATAAGTGCGGGGCAGGTTTTGCACCTGCACCAGTCTGCCTGCCCATCTACCGGTGCGGTTGGCTCCGTAAAATTGGAGCAGTCCACGGACACGGCCATCCGGGCAGACAGCAGCCTCAATGGCATCATATTTTTTGGTGCTGGTCTTGCCTAATTCCTGGCGTATCTCCAGCATCCTTTGCACCTGCGGACTGTTGCCGTCTTTGTTCAAGAGGCGTGAAACGGTATCTTTGCGGAGGTCAGTGAGCTCCTCGCCCATTTCCTCCTGCAACCACTGTGTAAGCTGTCCAACGCTGTTGGGGTTGTCTAATTTGGAGAGGTCGGTTGCCTCCTGCATCAAGTTCTTGCGGACGGTGCTGCCAAGATAAAGAGCGCCGCTGACAAAATCCATATCCACCGCAACGCCACGGGCGTTGATGATGAGGTCGGTTTCCCACTGTTTCTGCACAAAGTCCGGCACGGGAAAAGCGGAAAGCCTCCGCTCAATTTCCATTTCCGTCACAACATCCTGGCGGCAGTATTCTTTGAACAACTGCCACTTTGCCGGGTCATGCTGTGGATAGTTGCGGGTACGCCCACCGTTGGCTTTAGTAGGGGCGCATGGTACGCAGAAATAGCGGATGAGTGCCTTGCCAGTATTCAGTTTGCGCTTGTCCTCCTCAAGTCCTAACGCCCGTCCCGTGGCATCCAAGCCCGCCGTATAGCCGCAGTAGAGGCCGTGGAACATGGTGCAGCGCCACTGCTCCGGCGGCAGATAACCAACAAACTTTGAGAGGCATCCCCATTCAAAGGGGGCGTTGTATGCGTGCTTGATGTACTCCGGACTGGTGAGAGAATTGACAAGCCACGGGGGTAGTTGTTCCCCCGTGGCCAAGTCAACGATTTCGACAGGGGCACCATCCAGGCTATAAGCAAACAGCAGGATTTCAAAGTCGGGACTGGAGATATACTTTTGAGCGCCGGCTTTGGCAATCGGTACGCTGGAATAAGTTTCAAGGTCTATACTGAGATGGTGCATGATGTCCTCCTTTTACATAGGCTGTCCTGTGATGGGGTTGATGCCGTTGCCGCTGTTCCAAGGTGCGGTGTTCATAGGCGGCTGAGGAGCAGCCGCAGGTGCAGTGCCATAGGCAACGGGCGTGGGCGCTCCATAAGCGGGAGCAGCCGCAGGGGAGGCACCGATGCCTGCAAAGTCGGAGGCGGCGGAGGACTGCCCACTCAGCGGCTCACCGTCACGGGTCTTGAGGACATTGCCCAGACCGCAGCCAACGCCCTTGTTGCCGCTGTTGGAGTAACCAAAGAAACGGACTGTGACACGGGCATACATGCCGCTGTAAATGTCAGCGGGGGACAGTTCGCAGTTGATGTTGTCGATGCCAACAACCTGCGGCTTGTTCTTGGTGGAGGCGGTAATCACCCAATGCCCCTTGCACTCATCGCCAAAGGGCACGCCGGACTTTCTCACGCCGTCACCGTCCCACACGGGGGTAGCAAGCTGAGGAGGGCGTGCGCCGTTCCACACCTTGGTCAACGCCTCGTTTGCGGCGGCGTTGATGGCGGCATCAATGTCCGCCTTGGTTGCCACATCGGTCTTGGGGATGAGCAGGGTCACGGAGTATTTCGGCTCACCGCCCTGCTGGGCGGCTCTGGGGGTGGTCAAGTTGGCATAGGAGAGGCGTACCTCACCGGTTAAAACTTTCATAGGGTCATTCTGATACATAGTCACTAATCTCCTTTTCACTTAAAGTTCATTTTTTGTTTTGTATCATTCCAATAGCCATAAATCCGCACCCAATGCTGGTGGATGCCTTTGGCGCTCTTTACGGCTTTATGGAGCCTGTTGTTTTGGGCCATGATGGCACGGCCCTTTTTGCTCTGCTTGTTCGGCACAAGCCGCCAACCGTTTTGAAAATCAACGGATGTCTGCCTCCACGCCTCTTTGCTTTCATCAATCTGCGCCGGCAGAAACGCCTCAACGGTATCGATGGCGGCTTGATTGTTCCAAGGCTCTGAAAGCATCAGCTTGAACAGCTTGCGGATGTTCGGAGCGGGTAGTCCCATGAGTTTGTCCAGATAAAGCTCAAAACGGGCGGTGTCATACTGAAAGCGGACGGTTGTGTGGGTCATCGCTTGCCTCCCATCTTTCTATCCAAGTGGAAAAGTTCTTTTGTCATATAGTAGGAAAGCAAGCAGGCAATCCAACCGTCAACTTTGCTGCTGTGGACGGTGCCCTCAAACACATACTCAGCGCCTACCCAACAAAGGGTGAGAATGGTGAGTATAAAAGCATACATAAGGGCAAAAAGGGCAAGTTTAGGTAGTAGAGGTTTCATTGTTCGCTCACCACCCCGGCAAAGTCGGAGGCGGCGGGTGCGTAGGTTTCCCTCTTGTCTGTCGCAAGCGCAAGGGTAGGTTTGCCCAAAGGCTTGACCACAAAGCTGCCGATTTTCTCAGCAAATTCCGCTTTGCCCATCAGTTTCTCCAGTTCGGAGAGGGTTTTAGGCTTGCGGTCATAGACAAGCGCCTCATCATATCCGGCGGCAATGACAGCCTTGATGGCGGCATCCTGGTCCGTAAAGGCGCGGTTGCTCCGTCCTGCTACAAGTTTCCATCCGTCAATCGGCTTGCCGTCAAGCAGTGTCTTGAGGGCGTATTCCTCAAGGTCCTTGTACCATTGGACAAGCTGCTGCCCACGGATAAGCAGGTCACCGATTTCTGCATCAGAGAGGAGCGGGTGGACTTCATTGCCGTGCGGTCCGATGTGAGAAAACTCCTGCGGCACCAGACTGTCAGCAGGAACGCTGGAGGCAGGCACGCAGTCCTTGAAATCCTCCAGGGCAGTGTTGACATTAGCACGGGCACGGCACTGTGCCTTGCCACGGCAAAAGCGGCAGTGTTCGCCGGGAACAAACTCACCCAGACCGGAGAAAGCCTTTTGTGCAATCGGCTTGATACTATCGCCCCATGCTTTCAGTTCCTCCACGGTGATGATGTCGGTGGTGTAGCTGTCAAGGCGCGGCTGGTCAATGCTCATGCGTACCTTTTTGATGTTGTCCCCAAAGATAGGGGCATAACGCTTGAGAGCGCCCAGGGCGTAAAGCCGCATCTGAGGGTTTCCAACAGCGGAAACGGGCACGCCTTTCCCGTGCTTATAATCTGTGATGCTGAGGGTGTCTCCACCAACCATCACATTGTCACAGGTGCCAAAGCCCTCCGGTACATAGTCGTTAAAGTCAACCTTGACCTCTGCGGCAACGGTCGGCGCACTGTCATAAAGCATTGCCTGCTCCGTGAGGTGTTCAATGTAAAGGTCCGTGGTCTTGTCCATTTCCGGGTTATAAAGCGGCTCTTTCTTGAGCTTGTTGAGGCGGGTGGTGTAAGTCCGGGGTGACATCAAAGTGAATTTCTTGAGGGTCTTGAGTTCCGCAATGGCGTGAGCCAAGCGGCCCTCCTCTGCATATTCACTTGTGCTTTCTGGCAGACCCTCCTCAAAACGGGGAGCCGCTGTGCAGTTGAGCCATCGTGCTGCCGATGATGCAGACAGCAATGCGTGTTTTTCTGGAGGCATCAGAGCACCTCCTTAAATCTGGGCGCCAAGGGCACGCAGTTCCGTGGCAAAGGCGCCGTACTGGTCGGGGGTGAGCTGGGTGACAGCCTGCACGCCGTATTTGGTGAGCAGTGCAAGCAACTGCTCCATCTTGCCTGCATCCACAAGGTTTGCACCTGCTTTTGCAATCTGGTCAAGGGTGTAGGTCGGAGCGGTTACCGGCACAGCGGGTGCGGGAGCCGGTGCAGGGGCAGCAACGGGTGCAGGAGTGGGAGCCGTCTGCACAGGTGCGGAAGCAACGGGAGCGTTGCCGGCCGGCATGTTAAAGTTGAGCGTGCCCTCATTCGGCACGGTGATATTGAGTGCGGTTTTGTCGATGGCGGCGGCGAGTTTTTCAACTGCGGCAACCAATTCCGGCACATCAATCTTGATTTTCATTTCCATCATCGTTATAATCCTCCTTAGTGGTAGTTGTTGTTTCACAATCGCAGCGCTCACCGGGGTCAAGGTTTGCGCCGCATTTTGGGCATGTCCAGTAGTAAGGCATCTTTATCCCTCCAATACGCTTGTCCAGTGTTCAAAAGCTGCCATCACTTTGCGGGAGTAGTCGGTTTGGAATGTTCCAGCATCCCAAAGTTTTTGTGCTCCCGTGGGGCCGGAGTTGTATGCCATCAAAGCCAACTCCGGCTCTCCGTATTTATTTAAGTGCTGAGAAATAATGTAGATACCAGCCTCAATGTTTCCCTCATAGGTCATTACATCAAAACCTATTTCAGAGAGCCATTCATGGTTGATGGAGTTAATCTGCATGAGGCCATAGTCACCGGTGCCGCTGACGGCATCCGGGTCAAAGTGGGTTTCCACCTCCGCAATGGCAAGTGCCAGAGCATACGGCACGCCATACTCCTCACAGCAGTCCTGCATGGTTTTTTGGAGGTCATAGCTTAGGAGCCGCCCCTCACTTACGATGTCATCACGGGTGCGGCTGACAGGCGGCGCAGCGGTCACGGGCGTAGGCTCCGCAACCGTTGTGACTGTTGGCATCGGTGTTTCTGCCGCAACGGTCGGGATGGTTGGCTTGTCCTCCTTGCAGGTGCATAGCCAGACGAACACAACGCAGCACACAATGGTGATGAGGGCAACACGGCGCTGCCGTCTGATTTTACGGGCACGGCGGCATCTGCGTGAATAACGCCGGGCCTCTATCTCATGTGTGGTCATGTCAGTCACCTCTTACTTGTCGGCTCTGTTGAAAAGTTCCTCAACCAGCTCTCTTGTGGTGTAGGATGCAAGGGCGTTTTCCGGCTCCACAACATAATTAGAGGGGAGGAGGAAAGCGGGACGGGACCCGCGGGTATCGCCGCAGTAGTAGTTGCCGACACCGCCACCGGTGTTCAAGCCCATGACCCAGGTTTCATCTCCATTCACGCAGGGGGCGCTCCAGGGGGTGGCAGACCATTCCCATTTTTCCGGCTTGGGGATGATGTCATGGTACTTGCGGTACTCATCAAATGTAAGTGGTGCAATGCAGCAGGTGTCAATGCCATACTGCTTGCTGCCGTTGAGAGCAGTGAGGTCAATGGTGCGTTTCAAAATCTCACCACGGTTGCCCTGTGTGAGCGTGTCCATGTAGGCACCGTTGAGGTGTTCACGCAGGTAACTCTTGGCAAAATCGTTGTCAGAGCCAAAAGTGTGCTCAATCTGCTCAAGCACCATGAGCAGGGTGCCATCCTTGCGGTGTTCAAGGATGAGGCAAGGCTCACCGTGGTACTTTACGGTTGCACCTGCTTGAAAATCGGATAACATTTTCACAGTTTAGTCCTCCTCTCTTTCCTCGTTGACATCCTCAATGTCAATGAGGTTCTCTGCCTGCACGATGATTTCGCTCACGATTTGCCTAATAGGCAGTGCTGTCTTGGCACGCAGGCGGCGGATGACTTTTTCCGCCTCCGGGGTCAATCTGACGGTGCCAATGCACTCATCAGAAATACGGTTGCTTTTCAGTACAATGGGGTTTGCATTTGCTTTCATAGGGTTGTCCTCCTTTGGTTGTATCAATGTGGGCGGTTATGCCTCGGCAGCTTTGCGGCCCCTCCGTTCAATAGATTTTTGGACAGTGAGCTGTGCCAATTCCGCATCATAGCGGCGGCGCATATCGGGGAGCCGTGTGCCGTCATATCCACGCTTGAGCTCTGTGTAAATTGCAGACACGGACAAGTCAAAGTCCTGTGCAATCTCTTTGACAGAGGCACCGCTTTCCCAAAGGCTCTGAATTTTCTGGCGCTCTGAAATAGAACGGTAGGCGTAGGTTGCCATTTGTTTCACCTCCTCACGGCATAAAAAAAATTAGACTGCAAAGGGCTTGATGCCCTCTGCAATCTAATGATAATGCCTGCCTACGGCTTGTCGGCAGGCGTAAAGCCTTTGCTTTTCAGCGGTTGATGTAGTACAATAATATATTGAAGAAATATATCCATAAAGGAGGATACTCTGTGATTCGTAAAACATCTGCCATGGTTGAGGCCGGTATTTTAGCTGCCGTTGCTATCGTTATGGCTTTGATAAGTATGTATGTGCCTGTGCTGGGTGCTTTTGTTAATTTCGTCTGGCCCTTACCGATAGTTATCTGCGGCTGCCGTCACGGATTGAAATGGAGCATTATGACATTGCTGGTTGCTACCGTGATTATTGCGATGATTATCAGCCCGATTAATGCCTTTTTCCTGGCGGCTATTTTTGGCCTTTTGGGCCTGATTTTAGGCGAGTGTATGCGACGCCATCTGCCGCCGATGAAAATGATGCTTTACGGCAGTGTCGGCGCTGTAATTGCGCTGGTGCTGAATATTGTGCTGAGCTTCTGGGTACTGGGTATTGACCCGATTGAGATGATGTTCAGCTCCTTCCACCAAAGCCTGGAGCAGCTGACGGTTTATTATCGTGAGCACGGCATGAGCGAGGCCGATATCAAAAAGACTGTCGACGGTTATGCTGAAATGCTGCGTATGATGCGCATTATTATGCCGGGTGCTTTTCTGATGTGTGCGCCGCTGATGGCCTTTGTGAACTACATGGCTGCCAAAAAGATTCTTACGAAGCTGGGTGAAAGCTTTGAAGCCTTTCCTCCGTTTACTATGCTGCAGGTTCCCGGCTGGATTTTGTGGCCTTATGCCGCGTCCCTGTTTGCGGTAACCTATTATTATCAGCATGATCAGGCGAGCTGGATGTATACACTGTCTGTCAACGTGCAGACGGTCTGCAGCTTTGTGCTGGTGTTGCAGGGCATCGTGCTGCTGTACTGGTTTGTAGAAACAAAGCACAAGCCGCGCTGGTGGGCCAATATCGGTATAGCGCTGCTCTTTATAGTGCCTATCTTTACCCAGATTATGGTTTATGTAGGTGCCTTTGATATTGTTATGGACTTCAGGAAAATCCGTCCTGCAAGCAGATTCAGAAAACAAAGGTAAAGTTCGGCAACTGTGCCGGATTTGAGGTGAAAATGATGTTCAGTAGGTTTAACCGGAATATGAATTCCAAAGCGGATACTAATATTTATTTGCTGATAATTGTGCTGCTGGCAATATTAGTCTGCTATCTGCAGCCCAAGCTGATTATTCCGGCGCTGATTATTTTTGGTATTATCTACTATTTCAGCCGCCAGAATCTTATTAACAGGGAAATCTTCTTCAGCAGTTATCTGGATAATATTATCCGCAATATTGAACGTACCAACCATTTTGCGGTGCGCAAGCTGGATGTAGGCATTGCAGTTTTTTCCAAAGATGGCAAGCTGCAATGGAAAAATGAATTATTTGCCGCCTGGACAGGCAAAAGTAATCTGGAGGGCAAAAAGCCCGAGGAAATTCTGCCGTTGGCACAGAATGCGTTTGAGCTGATGAGTGTGCGTGACGGAGAGCAGGTTATTCAGATTGAGGACCACTATTATCGTATGCGCTATTACAGTGTAGAAACGCAGGAGCATCACAGCAAAAAGGAAAATACCTCCAGCGGTCTGATGCTATATCTGACGGATATCACGGATTTTGAGCTGCTGCGCCAGAAATACAGCAATGATAAGCTGTGCCTGGCCTATGTGCGCTTTGATAACTACGAAGAGGTTATGCGCGGTTTGAGCGAAACCAATATGGCCAACTTAAATGGCGAAATCAATGAGCTGCTGACGAAGTGGGCGGCCTCCAAGCAGGGCTTTATCTGCCGTATGAACAAGGAAAGCAGTCTGATGGGCTTTTCTCAGTCTGCCGTAATGGACATGATGGAAGATAAGTTTATGATTTTAGATAAGGTACGTGAAATCCGCAGCGGTAATAAAATTCCGCCTACTGTAAGTATAGGCGTAGCCTGTGACGGCGTTACGCTGGAGGAGCTTATCGGCAATGCCAATAAGAGCCTGTATCTGGCATTAGGACGCGGCGGCGACCAGGCTGTTGTTATGAAGGATAAGAATACGCAGTTCTTTGGCGGCACGAGCAGTGTCGGTGCCAAAAGCACGCGTGTACGTGCCCGTATTGTGGCACAGACGATTCATGAGCAGATGCTGCAGGCTGACCGTATCTTTGTTATGGGACACGTCAATGAGGATTACGATGCCATAGGCGCTACCATTGGTATGACTAAGCTGGGCTTGTCGCTGGGCAAGGAAACCTATATTGTCAGCAGCGAGCATAATGCCTATTATAAGCGTATTACCGAGGTGCTGGATAATGAGAATATCATTCTTTCGGCTAACGAAACTAAGTATATAGATATTATGCTGAGCGGTGCCGATGCTTTACCGCTGGTTACCAATAAGAGTCTTTTGGTTATCGTCGATCATCACCGCGAGGTGCTTTCTGCCAGCAAGGCTGTACTGCAGGCTTGCCGAAACCGCATTATCATCGACCATCATCGTCGTGCCGAGGATATTATCGGTGATACAACGCTGCTGTATCTGGAGCCCTCCAGTTCGTCTACCAGTGAGCTGGTAACGGAGCTGATTGGTTATTTTGATGACAGACTGGATATTACTCCGGCGGAGGCAACTGCCTTGTATGCAGGCATTGTCCTGGATACGAAAAACTTTAATGTGCAGACAGGCGAGCGAACCTTTGAGGCTGCCGCTCTACTGCGCCGTTGCGGTGCCAACCCGAATCTGATACGCCAGCTGTTTAAGGATGATTTGAGCTTTGTACAGCAAAAGGCCAAGCTGATTGCTGGGGCTAAAATGCCGATACCCGGTTTATCTATTGCAATTATGCGCAATGCCGATAATGATACTATGTCTTCCGTGCTTGCCGCGCAGACAGCGGATACTCTGATTACTATTGAGAGTGTAGCTGTAGGCATGGCAATTGTTGAATATAAAGATGGTTCCCTGAGCATAAGTGCCCGCAGTGACGGCAGCGTCAATGTGCAGGTAATTATGGAAGAGCTGGGTGGCGGCGGTCATCAGACGGTGGCCGGTGTGCAGCTGGCAAATAAACGTGCCAGGGATGTAGAAGCGCAGATTATCGCGCTGACTAAAAAACAGTTAGAGGAGTGTCGAACAGATGAAAGTAATTCTTTTACAAGATGTTAAAAGCTTAGGCAAGAAAGGTGAAATCGTAGAAACCGCCGAAGGTTATGGCCGCAACTACCTGCTGCCGCGTAAATTGGCTAAGGAAGCTACCGCAGCTAACCTCAACCAGGCTAAACAGGACCAGGCAACCGCTAAGCATCGTGCAGCTCAGGCTAAGGATGAGGCTGTTGTTTTGGGCGCACAGGTAGAAAAGGTTGTAGTAACCATGAAGGTACGCGTGGGTGAAAACGGTAAAATGTTTGGCTCCGTAACCTCCAAGGATGTTGCCGAAGCTTTGATTAAGCAAACCGGTCTGAACATTGACCGTCGTAAAATCGAGCTGAAATCCGCAGTTAAGGGCTTAGGCGAATACACCGCTGTTGCTAAGCTGCATACCGATGTAACTGCTACCTTCAAGGTTATGGTAGTTGCCGAATAATTTCAGAACGAAGCTGATGTATGTGGCAGTCGCCGGTGGCGGCTGCCGCTTTTTCTTGTGAGCCCTGTTACCTTCCACTCTTGACGGCTGCAAGGGTATGATGCTGCCATGTCTGGCGGTAGCTGGGAAAAATTAACTTTTCCTAAGTAATTTATATCACAGGTACTTCCTTTTTTGATTATTTAGGTGTAAAATATTTGCTGTTCCGCAATTGTTTTTGAATACTTGCGGAATATATGAGAATACAGGTCAAAAGATGATTTTGACCGACGAGAGATTTTTAAGAAAGAACCAAGCTAATCTGCAATGAGAATTATGAGAGAATGAGAGGGATGCAGATGGAAGTAGCAGGCTTTTTGGCATTAGGTATTTTAGTCGGTTTGCTGGGAGCGCTTTTAGGCATAGGCGGCGGTATGGTTATTGTACCGCTGCTGGTATTTGGCTGGCATTATGAGCCGCAGCTGGCTATAGGCACATCTGTACTGGTAGTGCTGCTGAATGCGGTTTCCGGGACCTGGGGTTATATCAGACAGAGAAAGGTTTGCGTTGATGCGGCCTTGAAATTTGCTGTTGCTACCGTTCCCGGTGCTTTTTTAGGCAGCTATGCAGCAGAGTATCTGCAGGGCAGAATTTTTTATCTGGTTTTTGGCACGTTTTTCGTGCTCGCAGCAGTAAATATGTACCGCAAGGCTGATAAAGCGTCATCATCTGCGACAGATGCCGAGGTTCCTGCAGTCTATAATTGGCAGTTGGGCGTTCTATGCAGCATTGGTGTTGGCTTTTTGGCCAGCATTTTGGGCATAGGCGGCGGTATCGTGCATGTTCCCTTTATGGTTTATGTACTGAATTTCCCGGTGCACGTGGCCATTGCTACTTCTACCTGCATTTTGGCAGTTTCCTCGCTTGCAGGCTTAGTTTCGCATGCTATGCTGGGGCATATTGTGTGGACCAGCGGTCTGGCGATTGGTGCGGGTGCCTTTGTCGGTGCTCAGGGCGGTGTAGCCTTGGCGCAAAGGCTGCAGTCCGGCATTTTGATGAAGCTGGCGAGCGTACTGGTGCTGATTACCTGCATTAAATTTTTGTTGAATGCTTTATAAAGTGCAGGATTTTTATAATTAAATATAGTGCAGTAATAAGAGTTCAGTTTTGCATAAAAATGTGAGGTCAGATGCAAAAGTAATGACATCCGGAAGTTGAAAAATGCTATTGCCGTTGTTATGAAGAAGGCAGATATGTAAATGCAGTATTGAGCTTGCTGAAGATACGCAAAAGCAGTCGCAATCATCGTTGATGATAAAGCGACTGCTTTTTTTGCTGTCTGCTGCAACGCTTCAGGCGTTGCTTAGCATGATGTTTGTGTAAGCTGTGAAAATACCGATATTAAAACTGAACATAGTAAATTGACGAGAAATGAATATACTAATAAGCTCAGATGTAGGTATAATACTACACATAACCTATTATTTGCATATATATTGGAGGTATTCACAATGAACGAACGTTATAAATTAAATGCACAGCTGGCACAGATGTTAAAGGGCGGCGTAATTATGGATGTTACGACACCGGAGCAGGCGCGTATTGCGGAGGTAGCAGGTGCCTGTGCTGTTATGGCGCTGGAAAAGATTCCTGCTGATATCCGTGCGGCAGGCGGCGTAGCACGCATGAGCGACCCGAAGCTGATTAAGGAAATTCAAAACGCTGTTTCTATTCCTGTTATGGCAAAGGTGCGCATCGGTCATTTTGTAGAAGCGCAGATTCTGGAGGCTCTGGAGATTGACTATATCGACGAGAGCGAGGTGCTTTCTCCGGCTGATGATGTTTACCATATCGATAAAACCAAGTTTAACGTACCATTTGTCTGCGGTGCCAAGGATTTGGGCGAAGCGTTGCGCCGAATCAACGAGGGTGCATCCATGATCCGTACCAAGGGTGAGCCCGGTACCGGTGACGTAGTACAAGCAGTACGCCATATGCGTAAAATGAATCAGCAGATTGCGCAAATTGCCGCTATGGAAGAAAACGAGCTGTTCAACGCTGCCAAGGAGCTGCAGGTGCCGGTGCTGTGCCTGTCCCAGCTGTCCCGTGCCAACGAGAAGCGGGACGATAAGCGGCCCATGCTGTCCGACCTCCGGGAGTCCGGCGCCATCGAGCAGGACGCGGACATCGTGATGTTCCTGTACCGGGACGATTATTACAATTCCGATTCCGAAAAACGCAACATTGCCGAGTGCATCGTGGCCAAAAACCGCCACGGGGAAACCGGCAAGGTGGAGCTGCGGTGGCTGCCGGAATACACCTCCTTCGGCACCCTGGAAAACCGCTATCAGGAGGAGAGCTGATGGACCTGCGCCCGTTTATGGAGCGGTGGCATATGCTGCCGCCTTCCGGCGGGGTGATGCTGGTGGCCGTGTCCGGTGGGCGGGACTCCGTGTGTCTGCTGCACTATCTGGCCGCCATGCCCCGGGATTTCACTGTGGCGGCTATATTTTTA
>OGZC01001236.1_pt1 | contig 13908 bp, 7 predicted proteins | sample 1576751 | NCBI WGS metagenome assembly OGZC01 (sample SAMEA3541486, study PRJEB24748) | human gut metagenome | biome: human gut; feature: human-associated habitat; material: faeces | place: China | collected 2012
CTCATGGAGCTCCGCGCGCGCTTTGACGAGCAGAACAACATCGAGTGGGCCGAGCGCCTGGAAGAGGCCGGCTGCACCGTCATCTACGGCTCCGAGGGCTTTAAGTGCCACTCCAAGATCTGCCAGCTCACCTATCGCGAGGGCATGGCGCTAACGCGCCTGACGCTGCTGGGCACCGGCAACTTTAACGAGAAGACGGCCAAACTCTACAGCGACTTTATGCTCATGACCGCTCACCCCGGCATCGGCGAGGACGCCAACCTGTTCTTCCGCAACCTGTCGCTGGGCAACCTGCGCGGCGATTACCGCTTCCTGGGTGTGGCGCCCGTCGGCCTCAAGCCGCTCATCATGCGCGGGCTTGACCGCGAGATCCAGCGCGCCCTCGCCGGCGAGCCCGCCCGCGTGTTCTTTAAACTCAACTCGCTCACCGACCGCGAGGTCATCGACAAGATCGCCGAGGCATCGTGCGCAGGAGTCCGCGTGGACATGATCATCCGCGGCATCTCGTGCCTCAAGCCGGGCGTTCCTGGCAAGACCGAGAACGTGCATGTCCGTTCTATCGTCGGACGCTTTTTGGAGCATGCGCGCGTTTACGCCTTTGGCGTGGACTCGGACATGATCTATCTGAGCTCGGCCGACATGATGACGCGCAACACCGAGCACCGCGTGGAGATCGCCTTCCCCGTGCTCGACCCCACCTGCCGCGCCCTGGTGCACGAGTACATGGGCATGCAGCTGCGCGACAACGTGAAGGCCCGCAGCCTCACGAGCGACGGCACCTGGGTCCCCGTGGAGCGCGCAGAGGGTGAGAAACCCTTCAACTCACAGGAAGCCCTGCTGGAGCGTGCCTACCGCAACGCCGAGGCCGCGCCCGAGCCCGTCATTGAGGCAAAGCCCGCCCCTACTCCTGAGCCGCAGCCGGCCACACCCAAGGTCCAAAAGGTCCAGGCGACCGTCATTGAGCCCGAGCCCGCACCTGTACCTCAGCCCGAGCCGCAGGTCACCAAGCCCGCACCCGAGACGAGCGCCCGTCGCGATAAGCCCGCCGGCAAGACCAAGACCATCGAGCGCCATCGCCCCGGTCGTGTGCGCATGGGCCTGGGCCTGATCGGCCTGGGTCTTAAGACGCTCATTACCGGCAAGACGAAATAGTCGTTTGTAGAAGCAGTTTGTAGAAGCGCCCCGCATTTGAGGAAAGCCTCGGATGCGGGGCGCTTTTCCCTGCTACCATGGTGCGAGCAACAACATGAATGACAGGCAGGGATATGAAGCTCACTATAGAATCGATGACCTACGGCACCGACGGGCTGGCGCACGCCGACAACGGCAAGGCCGTCTTTGTGCAGGGCGCCGTGGCAGGCGACACCGTCGAGGCCGAGGTCGTACAGGACGGCAAGTCGTTCATGCGCGCCCGCACGACCGAGATTCTGGAGCCGAGCCCCGATCGCATTCAGCCCCCCTGCCCCTTCGTTGGCATCTGCGGCGGTTGTTCGTGGGGCAATCTCTCACGCACGGCACAGCTCGCCGCCAAGGAGCAAAACCTGCGCTCCACGCTCGAGCGCATCGGCAAGTTCGCTCCTGAGCAGGTCGATGAGTTGGTACAGCCCATCTGCCACACCAAGGACGACTGGGGCTACCGCAATAAAATCGATCCATTTTCCAGCGATCGCCTACCGCTTCCTCATATGTCTTTCCTGCAGAACGCGGGCTTGCTGCCAGCGCAGTAATCTCATACCACGGATGATTTGCCAGAAGCGTGATGAAACGCTGACCTACCATACCAGTTGCTCCCAGAATGCCTACACGTAATTTCTTTTCCATGTTCATCGTTTTTCTCCTCTTCTGACAGCGGCTTTTTCAGCTTCTCATGGCAGGATGGAGTTTGGATAGGAAGCTCCTGCTCTGCAACACGTTTTCACTCTGCCGCTGTAATTCTTGTCTATCCTATAACAAAACAAACAAAAAATCAACATTTTTCCGCAAGAAAAATACATTTGTACGTCACTCACGGACATTTGATAAATTTATAACGTCTGTCACGGATTTAACGATGTTTTAACTCAAAATACTGCGGGCGGTTACGGACCAGCCGCTGTTTTATCTGGCGATTTTGGCCGTAATTCTCGGCGTTCAGCTGTTTTTGGCCGGATTTTTGGGCGAGCTGATCAACAGAGGGTCTTCCGAGCGGAACAAATACCTAATCGACAAAACTTTGTAAATGATGATACAACGAATCCAAACGCTTTATTTGCTGATCATTGCGGCGCTTATGGCCGTGACGCTCTTTTCGGGGCTGGCGTGGTTTGCGGGTGACGCCGGCGAGTTCGGGCTTTACGCCTTCGGGTTGAAAACCGCCGAAGGGGAGCTTGTCCAGTCCACCGTCTATATGGGCGTCCTGCTGGCGCTGGCCTGTGCGCTGCCGCTGGTGACGATTTTCCTGTTCCGTCGCCGTTTGCTGCAAATACGCCTCTGTGTGGTGGAAATGGTGTTGCTGTTAGGCTCGCTGGTGATGGAAGGCGTCTATTACTTTTTGAGCTGGCGGGTCTTCTCCGACCTGACGTTCCATACGCAGGGCTTCAAGCCCGCCATTGTGCTGCCTCTGGTCTGCCTGCTGTTTGCCTATTTGGCGGCCCGTGCGATTTTCCGCGACGAACTGCTGGTGCGCGCAGCCGACAGAATACGCTGATCGAGCGGATACTGCTGACCCGGAGTATGCCCGAGCGCATGTTCCGGGTCTTCTGTCCCCGTCGGCGAACTGCTGTTCGGACGGAAAAGGGTTGCAATTCGGACCGATCTGATTATTAAAAGAATGTTACAAACCTTTGCAGGTCCGGAAAATAATTTTAACTTTGAGGCATAATATTGTCATTATGTAGTGAATTTAAAGAATTTTGGCTACAAACAATACATTTTTTAACTAACACTCAACTCTATGAAAGTAGTAAATTTTTGGAAGACATTGTTCTGTGCAGCGCTGGCCGTGACGGCTTTTAGCGCATGTTCGGACGATGACGAAGAGGGCGGTTATTCGGGCATGCCCGAAATTACCGTGAACGGCGGCGAGTCGGTGACTGTCGCCGGGAAACTCGAGGGCGGCAAGCTCGAACAGACGGTCGAGGTCGTTTCGAAAGGCGACTGGACCCTGACATTCAAGAACCCCGGGGATTCGCAGTGGGTTACTCCCAGCGCGATGTCGGGCAAGACCGGTACGACGCAGCTTACCTTCACGCTGGGTCAGGCTTCGGGAGAGCGCAGCGCAATCCTTGTTCTGACCGCCAGCTCCAAGGTCGAGGGCTTCCCGCTTACGGACGAGGCTACGATCACGGTCGTACAGAGCGACAGCGATGTTCCGACGGGTAACGCTCTTTACAGCGAGAACTGCGGCACGAAGGTCGAGAAAGTCGATGGCTACTGGCCTTATGTGGACAAGTTCGAAGGTTGGACCCGCGGCGGTTCGCTCGATCAGAAGGCCGTTACTTACACCGGCAACAGCGCTTCGGTAGCCAACAGCGGCAAGGGTTTCGATCCTGCCGAGGATGAAACGACGGTAGTTACGGGTCCTCCCTATGTTTCGATGAACAAATCGACTTCGGTTTTCAACATCAATGACATCAATATCGCATCGAACACCAACTTCACCTTCACGTTTACTGCCGCTCAGCAGGTTAACTATTCCGGTGGCGTAGTGCTGGGCGATGTGACGGATGAAACGATTCGGTTCTCGGTGTCTACCGATGGTTCGAGCTATGCTCCCGTTGCTCTGAAAGTCAAAAAAGTCGCTTCCGGCTACTGGTATCTCTGCACCGCCGAATTCAAACTGCCCGCCGGTGTTTCGACCGATAAGATCTGGGTTCGTTTCGACGGCTATGCAGGACTTGAAAACCACGGTCTGCGTATCGACGACTTCAAACTTTATGAAGGCGGCAACGGTTCGGAACTCGTCGTTCCTTCGGTGGATTATACGAAGGGTACGGTTGCCGAGGCTATCGCAGCCGGAGCCGGCAAGAACTACGAGGTCGCCGCTACGGTCGTAGCCATGCACACGCAGGGTATCCTGATCGGCGATGCGTCGGGTGTCATGCTGGCGTTCCTTGGCGAGGCTCCTGCGGTAGCTGTTAACGATGCCGTTACCGTTAAGGGAACGACCGAATTGCGGAATGGCGTCATTCAGTTCGGCAAGGAGGGTCTTTCGGTCGCCAAGACCGGCACGGGCAGCTATAACACGCCTGCTCCCGAGGTGATGGACGGCACGGCTGTCACGGCCTATATCGCAACGGCCTTGGAAAATAAGGCTGTGTACAAGTATGTGAAATACAACGGTGAGTTTACTGTCAGCGGCAACTATTACAATGTCGTTATCGCCGGTACGACCACGAAAGGCTCTGTTGCCTATGGCAAATCGGAGTGGGCGTCGTTTAATGACAAACCGGTGACTGTCGAAGGCTGGCTGCTGGGCGGTACGGCCAACTATCTCCAGACGATGGCTACGTCGGTGACGGTCGATTCTTCGACGCCGATTGTTAAAATCTCCGCTCCCCAGCAGTTCGCTGCAACCTCTCCCGTGGCTCAAACGCTCAACTATACGGTTACCAACACGACGGCTTCGGCTGTAACGTTCGCAATCGAGGGTACGAATGCCGACAAGTTCTCGCTCGGCGCCAAGACTGATAACACCATCGTCGTAAGCGCGAAAGGCGACAACACGGATAAGACAGCCTATACGGCCAATCTGGTTGCCAAAGTTGCCGGTGCGACGGTTGCAACGGTTGCTCTGAAGCAGGCTGCGCCTACGAGCGGTTCTGGCTATGCGAAGATTGAAAAGGTTGCCGATCTGAAAGAAGGAACGGGCTATCTGGCAGGCCTTGTTAATGGTAAATATCAGACTTGGACAGGAGTACTTACCAAAAAGCAGTGTGAGACAGTTCCTTATTCATATACCGAGGCAACGGGTGCATTTGTTGCTGATGATGCCGCAGGTGCAGAGATTTCACTTGTAGCTGTAAGCGGTGTTTCTAATGCTTATTATATTAAGTATGGTGAAAAATATCTGACAGTTGGTGCTGCCGGTAAGAATCAACTTGTATTGGCTGATTCTGCGGGCGATAACTATTGGACGTTTACTGATGACACTGATGGTGTTAAGGCAACCGCAAAAGCATTTGCATCTATTATGATGACATCGACTGGAGCTGCGTCGAAATATATTCGGTCGTATGTGACGACGAATACGTCTGGTGTTGCCGGTGTTGTATTCTTCCTGGCAAAATAACAACAGTCGAGGAAACCGACTTGTAAAACCAACCACTCTTGGCGGGGATAACTCCCCGTCAAGAGTTTGGTTTCTAAATGGGTCTGCGGACCAAATGTTATACTTTATTCTGAATGATGTTGAAAATTAAACAGATAGGCATGCTGCTCGTGACGATGTCGGCGATGCTTGTCCTGTTTGCGGGATGCGGCGACAAGGACGACGGGGGCGACAAGGAGTCCCTCGCGACGCTCGTTGCAGAGACCGTGAGCAGTTCAACCACAACGAACAAGATTTCGACCCAAGGCCCGTCGGGCATCACCTTCGAGGCGACGATCGTCTCGCAGGGCGGGGATGCGGAGTGGTGTTCGTTCGATTTGAATAAGCAGGTATCCTCCGCCGGCGGAAACGTCGGGGACCCGGCCTACCTCTATTTGAACAAAAACAATTCCGACGACGACCGCACGGCGCGGATCGACGTAACCTATACCAACGGTTATTCCACCTCCCTGACGCTGACGCAGAGGGCCGCGGGCTTCATCGACTACGACCGTTCGTGGGGCGAGCAGCCCGAATATCGTTCCGACGACGCTTATATCTATAAGACCTATTATGCGACGTTTGTGAGCAATCAGTTCTTTCCGGGCGGAAAACTGCGCAACTATTCGGTATGCTACGATGTCGACCGGCATATTTCGCATTGGGTGGCTTATCCGATCTTCAAGAAGGTCTACGAAACGCCCGTTTTGAGCCGGGTCAACGATTTCAATTACGATCCCAATGACCAGCTGCCCGTGATTCCCACCCGCGACCAGCAATACATCGGGACAGGCGGCAACGGCCGCGGTTACGGTGCATGGGGTTACGACCGCGGGCACATGCTTCCGCAGGCTTCGCGTTACAACAATTACGAGCCGAACCGGATGACTTACTACGGCACCAACATGATGCCCCAGAACAGCACGCTGAATCAGAATATCTGGGCCTCGCTGGAGGGCAAAGTCCGTGGCTGGGGAGGCTTGCAGACCTACGATACGCTCTATGTGGTGACGGGAGCCGCTTTCAAGAGCACGAAGACCATCGACAATGCCAACGGACCGATCGCCGTGCCGTCGCATTGCTGGAAAGTGCTGCTGCGCCAGCGGGGCAACCAGAACCGGCAGATCTCTCAATTCAAGGCGGATGAACTGAAAGCCATCGGCTTCGTGTTCACCAACGATGACGCCGGAGCCGCCACGTCGATCGAATCGGCTGTCCGTTCGGTGAAGGAGATCGAGGAGCTGACGGGCTTCAAGTTCTTCCGCAACCTCGACCCGGCCGTGGCCGATGCGGTGAAAAGCCAGAAGAACCTCGCCGACTGGTAGGGATTATGATACAACGAATTGAACCTTAACAACAAAAATCGTTTATGAAGAGAATCTTTTTGACAGGACTGTTTGCCTCGCTGATCGCGGTGGCATGCTTCGCGCAGAAGCCCTACAAAGTGGTCTTCTACAACTTCGAGAACCTGTTCGACACCATTCACGATCCCGGCGTCCTCGATGAGGAGTTCACGCCCGAAGGACCCAAGAAGTGGAACTCGGCCAAGTACACCAGGAAAATCGGGAACCTCGAACGGGTGTTGTTCGACATCGCCGCCGAGGATAAGGATTATCCCGTGGTGATCGGCGTTTCGGAGATCGAGAACCGCTCGGTGATGGAGGATGTGATCGCGCAGCCGAAACTCGCGCCCGGCAACTACCGCATCGTGCATTACGATTCGCCCGACGCACGCGGCGTCGACGTGGCGTTCTACTACCGTCCCGACGTTTTCAAGCTGGAGGGAAGTGCCGCCATTCCGTTCAAGATGCCGGAACTGCCCAACTTCAGGACGCGTGATTTCGTCACGATGTGGGGCACGATCGACAGCGAGCCGTTCTTCTTCCTCGTGAGCCACTGGCCTTCGCGTCTGGGCGGCAAGGAGGCTTCGGCCCCCAAGCGTCTGGCTGCCGCCAAGCAGGTGAAGCACATCGTCGACTCGGTGACCGCCGCCAACCCGGCCACGAAGGTGGTCGTCATGGGCGACCTGAACGACGATGCCACGGATGACAGCATCGTCGAGGGCCTCAACGCCAAGGGCAAGATCAAGGAGGTCGGCAAGGGCGACATGTTCAACCCCTTCATCGGCCTGCTGAAAGCGGGTTACGGCACGCTGGCTTACCGCGACGAGTGGAACCTGTTCGACAACATCATCGTTTCGGAGAACCTCGCCACCGGTTCCACGGGCAGTCTGAAAATCCAGCCCGCCGGCAACTCGAAGTTCTACGGCGGCATCTTCCGCCGTCCCTACATGATCCAGAAGGAGGGCCAGTACAAGGGCTATCCGCTGCGTACGTTCGTGGGCAACGATTTCCAGGGCGGTTTCAGCGACCACTTCCCCGTATATATCTACATCGCCAAATAAACACTCTAAAATATTTGTATGAAACTCAAAGTTCTACTTATTCTGATGCTCGCCGCCGTGACCTTCACGTCCTATGCGCAGGACGGAGGCATCCGCGGTAAGGTGGTTTCGCGCAACGGTCGCGTGGCCTTGAGCAATGTACAGGTGAAGATCGAATCGCTGGGTCTGACGGCCATGACCGACAAGGACGGCAACTTCATCTTCGAGAATCTTCCTGCGGGCAGCTACACGGTGCTCTTCTCTACGCCCGACTTCGAGGATCTCAACCTGATGGTCCGCGTAGGCGATAAGCATGTGCAGGACCTCAAGTCGGTGATCATCGTGCCGTCGGGGCAGAGTGCGGTTCTGGACGACGCCGTTTTCGCCGAATTCGACAGCGACTCCTCGTCGTCGGACACGCAGGCGCTGCCTTCGTCGCTCTCTTCGTCGAAGGACCTCTTCAACAACATCGCATCGTACCGTTTCAGCGAGATGCGTTTCAACGTCCGCGGCTACGATTCGCAGTACTCGGACATCTACCTGAACGGCATCCGCTTCAACGACGCCATGACGGGCTACGGTCCCTGGTCGCTGTGGAGCGGACTGAACGACGCGACGCGTAACCAGGAGAACTACACGGGCCTCGAAGCGTCGGATTTCGGCATCGGCGGCATCGGCGGCATGACCAACGTCAACGCCCGCGCCTCGCAGATGCGCAAGGGATTCCGCGTGAGCGTGTCGAACGGCAACCAGATGTACCGTTTCCGTGCGATGGTTTCCTACGGCTCGGGACAGTTGGACAACGGCTGGTCGTACGCCTTCTCGGTGGGAACCCGCCAGGGCGGCAACGGCTATGTGGACGGCGTTTACTACAACTCCTATTCCTATTTCGCTTCGGCCGAGAAGCTTTTCGGACAGAACCACCGCCTTGCGTTGACGCTGCTGGCTTCGCCTTCGGAGCGCGGCGCGCAGCAGGCTTCGACCGACGAGGCTTACGCTCTGTTCGGCAACAACTACTACAACCCCAATGTGGGTTACCAGGCCGGCAAGCTCCGCAACTCGCGCGTGCGCAACACCCACGAGCCGATCGTGATGTTGAACTATACGTGGGACATGTCGGAGAACACGCGCCTGAACGCCGCCACGTCGCTGCGTTTCGGCAGGAACGGCTATTCGGCCCTGACGTGGAACGCCGGAGCGGACCCCCGCGGCGACTACTACCGCTATATGCCGAATTCGGATAAGACGCAGATCGTGCCGGGCATAACCACCGACGAGACGATCTATTTTTACGCGATGGATGGCGCCATAGCGAAAGGCGTGTGGGACGGTATGCTCGACTACGACAAATTCTTCCAGACGAATATGCGGAATATCGACACCGATCCGGTGCTGTCCAAACTGATGGGCAATAACAGTCGTTCGAACTACATGATCGAGGAGCGTCACACCGACCAGCTGGACTACAACCTGGCGGTCAACGTGCAGCATAACATGCGCCACAACATGCGCATCGTCGGCGGCGCCAACCTGCGCGTCAACCGCACGAATTACTACTCGGAGATCAAGGACCTGCTGGGCGGCGACTATTGGTATGACATCGACAAGTTCGCCGAGCGCGACATGGCCAGCGCCGAGGCTTACCAGAACGACCTGGATTACTACTGGGCTACGGGGCACGCCCGCATTGCCCGTGTCGGCGACAAGTACGGTTACTACTACCGGGCGCACCTGCTCGAAACCAATGCCTGGGCCAACTACACGTGGGGCATCGGCGGTTTCTCGCTGGGCGTCTCCGGATCGGTCGGCTACTCGAACATGTACCGCGAGGGCATGTGGCGCAAGGGTCTGTTCCCCAACGATTCGAAAGGCGATTCGAAGAAACTCGACTACCTAACCTACGATGCGAAACTTTCGCTGGGCTACAAGTTCTCGGGAGCGCATTCGATCGAGGCCAATGTGGCTTACATGCAGCAGGCGCCCAAGTTCGCGACGGCATTCGTGTCGCCCCGTACGCGCAACACGACCACGCCGGGGCTGAAGGCCGAGAAGGTGTTCGGCGCAGACCTCACCTACAACCTCAACCTGCCCTACATCAAGGCGCGTCTTTCGGGATACTATACGACGATCGAGGACCAGTCGAAGGTCATCTCGTTCTACGACGATACCCGCAGTTCGTTCACCAACTTCGCCATGAGCGGCATCGACAAACGCTACTACGGCGTTGAGTTGGGCCTTTCGGTTCCCGTATGGAACGGCCTCTCGGTCGTGGGTGCCTTGAGCTGGGGCGACTATACCTATACGTCGAATCCCAACTTCGTGCAGACGGTTGACAACGTGGACAAGATCGTACTGAAAGATAAGGTCAACTGGGACGGTTATCATGTGGAAAGCTCGCCGCAACTGGCTTTCAACATCGGTCTCGACTACCGCGGACCGCGCAACTGGTTCGCCGGTGTGAACTTCAACTACTACGACAACATCTATCTTTCGATGAACCCGATGTACCGTACGGCTACCGCCATTAAGTATTATACAAATGTGCTGACTTCCAATACGGCCACCAATGCGCAGAAGGCATCGGCCCTCTCGTCGATCAAGACCCTCCGCAAGCAGGAGAAGTTTGACAGCGCATATACGTTGAGCGCCAATATCGGCAAGAACTGGTATATCCACCGGGTCTACATGCTGGGCTTCAGCCTCGAGGTGAAGAACATCCTCAACGATCAGGACATCCGCACGGGCGGTTACGAGCAGATGCGTATGAGCAAGGTCCGCGGCGAGGGCGGCGAGCAGATTTACGGCCGCTTCCCCTCGAAGTATTTCTACCTGTTCGGTACGACCTATTACCTGAATGTCTATTTCCGTTTCTAATCGCGCAAAGCATAATTTATGAAAAGTCTTAAAATAGCATTGGCGGCTCTCGTCGGTCTGGTGGCCGTGAGCTGCTACAACGATTTCGACACTCCGGCTCCGCAGAAACTCTATGTGGACGACGATATGGCCGCAATGGGGCTTACTCGGATCACCATTGCCGAAGTGAAGGAAAAATTTGGTCCGATCTCCAATACGGGAACCAACGACAATTTCTCCACGACCAAGACCCTCAAGTTCGGAACCCGCACGTCCGAGGAGGCCAAGTTCGACGGCCTCATGGAGTGGCCCGAGGCTTCGAAATACTACATCAAGGGCAAGGTGATCAGCAGCGACCGTCAGGGCAACATCTACAAGTCGCTCTATATCTACGACGGCACGGCCGGTATCGAGCTGAAGCTTTACAACGGCCTTTATCTCGACTTCCTGCTCGATCTGGGTGCGAAGCCGATCAAGAGCCAGTGGGTCTACGTGCGTCTCGACGGTCTCTATCTGGGTAACTACCGCATGATGCTTTCGATCGGAGGCGCTCCCTCGGACGGTATCAACACGGCCGGCAACCACAAGTTCTACGCCAACTCGAACCTCGACAACCCGAAGGTTGCCGCCCTGAACGTCTTCCGCGGCGAATACACGACGCTCGACGACTCGGACATCAAGGAGGTCGACGGTTCGAACTACACGTCGCTCGGCGAGGCCGATCTGGGCCGGCTGGTGCGTTTCAACAAGATCAAGATCCGCTATGCGGGAGTGAAGAATCAGGACGGCGTGACGCCTCCGAACCTCAAAAACGGCGGAAATGCGAATCCCTATCCGAGCTGGATCGTGACCGACTGGGGAACGCCCATCTTCGGCGCGTGGTATCGCTGGGCCTACAACAACAGCGAGCAGAATATCCGTCTCTACGGTTCGGTGCTGATGAGCTACAACGATGCGGCGGAGTACACTTCGGACCCGGGCGTTTACGGCATCCGTACGAGCGGTTACAGCCAGTTCGCCATGAAGCCCATCCCGAAGGACGGCACGGAGGGTACGGTGCTGGGCATCTACGGCATCTATGCGAAGAAGAGCGATTTCACGGGAGGTTCGGAGGACTGGGCGCAGTACCAGATCTCGGTGAGCCGTATCGAGGACCTCGGTTTCCCGCCCGAGTCGCTGCTTTCCGAGGAGTGGATCAGGGCCAATACGCCCGCCTCGTCGCTGACGCCTCCCGTGAAGAACGGCGGCGACGATTACGAGGGTGACTGATCCCGCGTTTGAGCAATAAAAAACTGCGGCCCCGATGGGGTCGCAGTTTTTTTGTGCCGCGGCGGCAGCGCTACCGCTTGTTCCATTTGCAGGAGGTCTGGTAGTAGCCGATCGCGCGGTCGACCTGCACGGCGTCCTTCCGCTCCATCGCTTCGAGGTGGTGGGGATTCTCCTCGGTGGGAACCACGCGGTACTGCTCGAAGCGGCGCACGGGCGACAGAATCGTGAAGGTGTCGCCTTCGAGGTAGCCGAGGTCCTGATAGGTGGCGATGAACGCGCGGTTGACATATGCCGGGTCGAAGATGCTGCGGCCGTAGAAATGCGAGTCGTAGCTCATGTTGAGCAGCGACAGCAGGGTGGGCATCAGGTCGATCTGCGAGACGATGCCGTCGACCACTCCGGGTTCGATAAGCCCGGGGGCGAGGATCAGCGCCGGGATGTGGTATTTCTGCAACGGAATCTCGGTGCGGCCGGCGCTCGAAGCGCAGTGATCGGCCGTGACGAGGAAGATCGTGTTTTCGAACCACGGCTGCCTGGCCGCTTCGGCGAAGAACCGTCCCAGCGAATAGTCGCTGTAAAGCACGCCTCCGGCGCGGCTCTTCGAGTCGTTGGGAATGCGGATTCGTCCGGCGGGGTAGGTGAAGGGGCGGTGGTTGCTGACGGTCATCACGTGGGCGAAGAACGGCTTGCCGCTGCGGGTCTCCTCGTTGAGCGTGCGGATGACCTTGCGGTAGGCGTCTTCGTCGCATACGCCCCAGATGTTGGCGAAAGTGATCTCTTCGGGCTTGTAGCTTTTCTGGTCGACGATGTCGTATCCGTTGCCCGAGAAGAAGGTCTCCATGTTGTCGAAATAGCTGTTGCCGCCGTAGAAATAGGTCACGTTGTAACCCTTGTCGCGCAGCAAGGCTCCTGTGGAGTGCATTCCGGCGTTGTTCGGACGCTTGATGATGCTCTGGCCCGGGCAGGGCGGCAGCGAGAGCGTCACGGCCTCCAGGCCGCGCACCGTGCGGTTGCCCGTGGCGTATACGCGGTCGAACGCCAGTCCCAGTTTGTAGAGCGAGTCGAGTGCGGGCGTGATCCGTTCCGTGTTGCCGAACCGCTCCATGTACGAGGCGCTCATGCTCTCCATGGTGATCAGCACGATGTTGCGGCGGATCTCCTCCCCTTCGGCGCGCACGGCGTGCAGGTTGTCGCCCGTGCTTTGGTAGACCCCGTGCACGAAGGCTTCGGCCTCGGCTTCGGGACGCGTGAGGTAGAACTGTTCGTAGTCGAGCGTGTTCTTGACGAAGGCGTCGTAGAACTTGTAGAGTCCGTTGGCCTGCAATTCGTTGACGTAGACGTTGTCGCTGTCCTGGAAGCGGGTGTTGAAGTTCAGCAGCCCGATCGCGGCGAACAGCGCCGCGACGTAGGCCGGTCCGATTACGGCTTTCCACCTCCAGCCTTTCAGGCATTCGGTCTGCACGAGTTCGCTGCGGAAGAAGTACCACGTCACGAGCAGCGTCACGACGACGATGCCCAGCGTCATCGGAATGACGGGGTAGGACTCCATGATGTTGCCCACCACCTCGTTGGTGTAGACCAGGTAATCGACGGCGATGAAGTTGTAGCGGACGCCGAATTCGCTCCAGAAGAAATATTCGCTGATGCCGTTGAAGATGATGGCGCCCACGTAGACGACGATGAAGAGGGCGAACCACACCGTGGTCCAGTGGCTGCGGAATCCGGGCAGGAAGAGCCGCAGTGCGAAGCTGCCGGCCCAGTAGCCCAGCACATAGAGGGCGATTCGCGGCGCGACGCTTCCGTATTCGTCGAAGATCGTGTTGAAGAACGCCACGTAGCAGAACGCCGCCACGAGCAGGGCGAGGAGGATGTAGCCCCACGGCTTTCTGTACTTGGTGCGCGAAACGCTCAACATGAAGAGCCAGAGGAAAATGGATCCCGCCGTCGCGGCGCAGAAATCGTTCACGGCGCCCAGCAGGAAAACCTGCAGCCATTCGCCGAATGAGAAACCGAGGTCGGTGGTCTGCTCGTTGAAGAGCAGTACGATGCGTAACAGGAAGCCTACAGCGATTGTGAGCAGGCTAAGTTTGAGATACAGGCCGGAAACCAGATCGGA
>OGZC01001250.1_pt1 | contig 13825 bp, 8 predicted proteins | sample 1576751 | NCBI WGS metagenome assembly OGZC01 (sample SAMEA3541486, study PRJEB24748) | human gut metagenome | biome: human gut; feature: human-associated habitat; material: faeces | place: China | collected 2012
AATTTTTTCCGCAGCAACAATTAAATCGCCTTCATTTTCACGATCTTCGTCGTCCGCTACGGGGAGCAAACGGCCGCCACGAATGGTTCTGGGAACCGGATGACGAGAACAACATCTATCCGCTAAACACGCTGATGGACAAATATGAAAAGTCAGTAGGAAGAAACGCCACGCTTATTCTCGGACTAACTCCTGACCCGACCGGATTAATCCCTGCCGGAGACGCACAGCGCCTGAAAGAAATGGGAGATGAAATCAATCGGCGGTTCTCCTCCCCGATAGCCCGCATTTCGGGACAAAAGAAAAGCCTGACACTGAAACTTGGAAAGGAGCAGCCTGTCAATTACTGCATCATCCAGGAAAACATCAAAAACGGAGAACGCATCCGGCAATATCAGATAGAAGCCAAAGTGAACGGTAAATGGCAAACAGTCTGCAAAGGAGAATCCGTGGGGCACAAACGAATCGAAAAGTTTGAACCGGTAGAAGCCACAGCATTAAGACTGACCGTATCCGAATCTGTCGCACTGCCGGATATTATCAACTTCAGCGCCTATTCCGTAAAATAACACAAGAGGCATGAGAAGAATGATCCACATCTGTTTATGGCTATTGACGGGCATCTTTGCGGAAGCATCGCTGTCTGCACAGAACCCGTTTATCTACCATAAAGGGAAGACATACAAAGATGTTGCAGCTTATCGGATGGAAGAAATCATCGACCTGAACACGCATACTCCATCCACCCCCATCTTATGCGAACAACAAGTGCCGGAACACCAAAGCACTCTTTCGTATAAAGTTGCACTTCCTTTGTATGTTCGTGGCATATTCTTCAGCCGTGATTCCCGCCCCGGCGACTATCAATGGCCGAATAACACCAATCGGTTGCTCCCCTGGATGTTCAACCGTCTCGAAGACCTCACACGGAGCGATTATGCAGGCATTCCTTCCAATGCCCTGCCGTCCGCATCGGGCGACGCACTGCTCCTTGAACTCGCAGACGGAGAATATCTGTTCGCCAAAGCCATTGCGGGCAGCAACAGCCTCAGTTGGTTTCAGGTTAATCAGGACGGCACGCTCACGTTGTATGTCTCCACATTAGGAGAAGATGCACTGACCGGCCGACTCCCCCTCCTGATTTTCCGGAAATCTTCATCCGTCTACCATGTATTCAGTGACGCCTACGATTCGTTAATCACAAAGAAAGCCGTATCTGCCCTTCGCAAAAGAACGGACAAAGAGTATTTCAATGCCTTTGACTATCTGGGATGGTGTACTTGGGAACATTATCATCATGACATTGATGAAACGAAAATACTGAACGATATCAATGCCATCGAAGCATCCGGCATACCGGTACGTTACGTATTAATTGACGACGGACACATAGCGAACAAGAACCAGCAACTGACCAGTCTCGTCCCCGACAAAAAACGTTTTCCGAACGGATGGAGCCGCATCATGAAGCGCAGACAAGCAGATAAAATCCGATGGATAGGCCTTTGGTACAGCCTTTCCGGCTATTGGATGGGAATCTCTGCCGAGAATGACTTTCCGCCGGAAATCCAGCAAGTTCTACACTCCTACAACGGCAGTTTACTGCCCGGCACCAGTACAGAAAAGATAGAAACATGGTACGACTATTATGTCCGTACCATGAAGGAGTATGGATTTGACTTCTTGAAGATAGACAATCAATCTTTCACCCTCCCGCTCTATATGGGCGGAACGCAGGTTATCCGACAGGCTAAGGATTGCAATCTTGCCCTGGAACATCAGACACATCGGATGCAAATGGGACTGATGAACTGCATGGCACAAAATGTGCTGAACATTGACCATACCTTGTACAGCAGCGTAACCCGTGCCAGCATCGACTATAAGAAATATGACGAGGATATGGCTAAATCACATCTGTTCCAGTCATATACCAATACACTCATACTGGGGCAGACCGTCTGGCCCGACCACGATATGTTTCATTCCTGCGATACCGTTTGCGGCAGTCTGATGGCACGTTCGAAAGCGATCTCCGGCGGACCTGTTTACCTGTCCGACTCTCCAGGCGAATTTATTGCCGATAATATCCGCCCTCTGATTGATGAAACCGGAAAGATATTCCGCCCGACGGCTCCCGCTGTCCCGACTCCGGAATCCATACTGACCAATCCCCTGCAAAGCGGTAAAGCCTACCGTGTATTTGCCCCTACAGGAGACGAAGCGCTCTCAGTCATTTGCTACAATCTGAACACTTCTCCCGCTTATCGGGAAGTAGAAAGTTTCGTCAAACAGGAAGATTACCTGTTACGGGAAAGCACCGGCAAATCCGCAGATTCTTCTTCCGACAGCATTCTCGCATTCAACTGGGAAAAACAGAGCGCCGAAGTATTGAACGCATCTGAAAGAAAAATAAAGTTATCCGGATTTACAGATAGTCTGTTCCATCTTTGCCCCATCCGCAAGGGCTGGGCAGTCATCGGCATACAAGAGAAATACCTGTCGCCTGCCACTGTGCAGATACTCAAACGTACTACCGATAAGCTGATATTGGATGTCCACTGCACCGGTACATTAAGAATATGGACAGACTCCCACGGGAAACAGGAATTACGGAGCATACCGATCAAAAAGGCCGGCAGAATTGAAATAATGAAATAACACTAAATAATTAATCCATGAACAAAAAAATACTTTTCCCCCTCGCACTCGTGCCACTGGCTGCCACCAGCCTGCAGGCACAGAAGTCCGCCCAGACACAGCGTGTGGACAAACGCCCCAACATTATCCTTTTCATGGTAGACGACATGGGATGGCAAGACACTTCACTCCCCTTCTGGACACAAAAGACAGATTACAATAAGCTGTACGAAACACCCAACATGGAACGACTTGCCAAACAAGGCATGATGTTCACACAAGCGTATGCCAGCAGTATCAGTTCCCCCACCCGATGCAGCCTCATCACCGGAACGAACGCGGCACGCCACCGCGTAACCAACTGGACGCTGCAAAAGAACACAAAGACAGACCGCAAGGATAAAGTACTGGATGTGCCGGACTGGAACTACAACGGAGTAAGCCAAGTGCCCGGCACCAACAACACATTTGTAGGAACCTCCTTTGTACAACTACTGAAAGACAGCGGCTATCATACGATTCATTGCGGAAAAGCACATTTCGGTGCCATAGACACTCCGGGAGAAGACCCGCACCACTGGGGCTTCGAAGTAAACATAGCCGGACATGCTGCCGGAGGACTCGCCAGCTATCTGGGAGAAGAGAATTACGGTCACAACAAAGCCGGAAAGCCAATATCACTCATGGCTGTTCCCGGACTTGAAAAGTACTGGGGTACGGAGACCTTCGTCACCGAAGCATTAACTCTGGAAGCTATCAAAGCTCTGAACAAAGCTAAGAAGTACAACCAGCCTTTCTACCTGTATATGTCCCAATACGCCATCCACGTCCCCTTGGACAAGGACAAACGTTTCTACGACAAATACAAGAAAAAAGGTATGACCGATCATGAAGCCGCATACGCCACACTGATCGAAGGCATGGACAAGAGTCTGGGCGATCTGATGGACTGGCTGGAAAAAAGCGGAGAAGCCGACAACACTATTATTATCTTCATGAGCGACAACGGAGGACTTGCCGCCGAATCGTATTGGCGTGACGGCAAACTGCACACCCAGAATCATCCTCTCAACAGTGGTAAAGGCTCCACCTATGAAGGCGGCATCCGTGAACCGATGATCGTCAGCTGGCCCGGTGTCGTAGCCCCTGGCAGCAAATGCAATGACTATCTGCTGATAGAAGACTTCTATCCTACTATCCTCGAAATGGCGGGCATCAAAAAATACAAGACAGTTCAGCCTATCGACGGCATCAGCTTCATGCCTTTACTGAAACAGACCGGTAATCCTTCCAAAGGACGCAGCCTCTTCTGGAATATGCCCAACAACTGGGGTAACGACGGTCCGGGAATCAACTTTAACTGTGCCGTACGCAAGGGTGACTGGAAATTAATCTATTACTATGGTACAGGTAAAAAAGAACTGTTCAATATCCCCGATGATATAGGCGAAAGTAATGATCTCAGCGCACAACATCCGGATATTGTGAAACGGCTTTCTAAAGAATTAGGAACCTATTTGAGAAAAGTAGATGCCCAACGTCCTATTGTCAAAGCTACGGGTAAACCTTGTCCTTGGCCGGACGAAATTAAGTAATTATTCACCTGTTTAGTCGGAAATTACATTAATCGTATGAAGGTGTGTCAAAAGTCAGTAGTAACTAAACTCTCCTCCTTCCTGAAGGAGGAGTCCCCGTAGGGGGAGGTGGTAGGTAAACACATAAGCTATTGATATTCAACCATGCAGTATACCTACCACCCCGGCTTTCAGCCACCCCTCCTTCAGGAAGGAGGGGAGTTTAGTTACTACTGACTTTTGACACACCTTCATTATTTTTTTAGTGGAATTTACTACTAAATAAGCATTTTATTTGAAGCAATATTCATTCTCATCAGTAATTTTCTTTCGTTGCACCAAGGTACAACGAATATAGCACTAAGGTGCTTCAACTATTCAACCTAGGTGCAATGACTATTAAACCTAGGTGCAACGAAATAAAAACAGGGTTATAATGGTTAGAGAACCAATATGACCGACTAATAAACAGTAGCAGAACGGTCACTTATTTACTACATTTCAACTCACTGTCACTTAAACATAAGTTCATTGTATCACAACCATTCTTTCATTACTTATTATTACCTGCATAGCAAAGCACACTATTGTGGAATAATTCCACACTCCCTGCCCCATTTTCCACATATTCCCCATAGGTTTCCACACTATAGATAATGTACATAATCTACATATTCCACTTATAATCAACGAATTGTTAACACACATCAGTCTTTGGCACGCACTTTGATCTTTAATTAGCCGTTAGATAAAGCAACAACCGATTCCTTAACACATAAGAGAGAATTGAAAATATATGTTTAATAATCATTAAAGCAAACGATTATGAAAAAATTAGTATTAGTAGTAGCAATGTTTATGTTTGTTTGTGGTGGTTCATTCCTTGTAAAGGCTCAGAGTTCTGCAGAAGCTGTGACAGCCCCGACAGAAATCAATGCAACAGTTGTCAATGATACAGTAGTAAAAGATACTGTAACTAAAGAAGACGCGCCTGCAAAGGCATCACTGGTTGCACTCGCCGCCAATGTCAATGATACAGTTGTCACAGACACTACATCAAAAGACAAACCGGCTGAGCCTGTCAAGGAATAACCTTGCCAACAACATGCAGGACATAGTCTGCCGAAGAATAGTAAGCACACTACAAAAAAAGCCATCCCTACTTTCGTCTATTCCGGGGATGGCTTTTTTATTATCCTATCTTCTTACAATCATTCTGTAGGAGTACTTGTTTCCAATATCGGATCTGTTTTCCAACTTGAAACAATATTTGCCGCCTCTGCTTCGAAGCTCTTTCCTGCCAAGGACACAAATGTCTTGGTATTACCATTTCCATTATTGAATAACCAATTAGCTACCATTCCATCCTTATCCTCACTCAACAACTTGCCGCTCTGCTCGGAGATCTGTTGATCCGACAAGGCTTTTGTCCAAATACGGGCATAACTGATAGCTCCGTTCAACCGGCGTTTACCATCAGACTGGCCGATGTAGAAATCAGAAGTAAGATTGATCTCTTTCAAATCATCCGGCGTACCGTTTGATAATTGAAGCGTTTCTCTGACACCATTTACATACAATGCAATCCGTTCGCTTCCGCTCTTACTATTATCCAATACCACAGCCACATCATACCACTTATTGGTTTCTATCTTAGTAGAGCCCTCATAGCGAATACTACCTTTATCATCTGCAGCAAGCTGAAGGAAACGTTCCTCATCATTGCTTCCTCCCTTATGCACATCGACACGCAGCAAGAATTTCTTCTCTATACCCATCACCGTATTAATCCGGGCATTTCCATTGTCATTGCCATTCAACGACTCAATGTTGAAACGAGCCTCAAATGTGAGCGTACTCAAATTCTTTAGCGATTCATCTGCCGTACCATTATATTCAAACGGTACTTTAAAGTAATTACCGCTACCCAGGTTTGCCACTTTATCTGCCTGTACCACCGTTACGGTCAGACTTAATTCCTGTTCCGCTTCGTCTCTGACAAACACGGTAGTGATACCCGCTTTCTTACCTATTAAATTGAAACGAGTGTCATCCACCTGCTGAATAGCTACAATCTCTTCATTCTCTGCTGTCAGACTATAACCTCCGTTTCCTTTTTCTACCGTAATCATGATCTTATTGTTGACTCCCACTCTCGGTGTCAGATTGGAGACATCGATAGAAATCGGATTTACCGTCACCTGAACCACTGCCTGTTTTCCTTTATGGTCTGTAAAAGTCACTGTTGTATGTCCGTTCTTCAAACCTGTCAAAGTATAGAAAGGACGGAACTGATCTGTATTAACCATGCTGACAACCGTTTCATCCTCCACCTCATAAGACAATTCATCATTGCTGGAAAAGTTTCCCATGCTGACAATCAGTTGCTTTTCACCGGCAACTTCCAAGATCACCTCCGGTTCATTCACTTCCAATTCAAATACACCTACATTCACAGAAATATTGGCAACTACTCCTTCTCCATCCATTACTTCGACGGTAGTGGCCCCATTCTGTGAGCCACTTTTTACAGTTATCAATTCGCCGGAAACGGTAGCCGTTGCAATGGCAGTGTTGAAACTTCTCACGGTATAGTTTCCGTTTCCAACCACTACATTCACTTTGGCTTCCTCATTCTGCCCGATACGTATTACCGGTTTGTTCACAATCAACTCTATCAAGTCTTTAGCCACATCGTCGTCGTCATCGTCATCACAACCTGTAACGGCAAACGATAATACCGACAAAAGCAACAGACACATATATGTATAGATTCGTTTCATCTGATTTTCTTTTTAAAGTTATACATTCCTACCGGTTTACCATCCGGGATTTTGTTCAATGGTCGGTGTCTTCTGCAACTCACTCTGGCGAATCGGGAACAGATAATGCTGAATAGAGAACGTACGTTCTTCCACGCAGAAACGCTCCATTCTATATTTCACACCGTCAACCGTAATGGCCCCATTCTCATCCTGCACCGGACGCATTCCGTTAATCATTCGCTGGCAACGGGGCAATGCACCGTTATTGGCAGCCCAGTATTTCTGTGTACGTTTTGAATTGTCACTCCCGCTCGATTTCCAAAGGCTTTCCTTTGCTAGCTCTTCCTTACTGGTGGGTTCCAGATACAAGCGGCAAGTCCACGGACGTTTTCCTTCATAAAAAAGTTCCACGCGACGTTCGCGCTGAATGTATTCACGCATCAACTGTTGATTAGTCTTTACTTCCGGCGGCATCGGTTTCATAAAAGAACGTTCACGAACCGTATTCACCAATTTATAAGCTTCATCGATATCCTCGCCCAATTCATTACAAGCCTCTGCATAAATATAAATAAACTCCGGAAGACGCCAGATGGCGGGCGCATTGATACTGAAGTTACCGGATTTGTTCCATGACTCCTGTTGGAATTTACGTAAATAATAACCGGTAGTAGTTGCATTGGTAGCACCAATCTTATCGGAACCACTCGCCGTATTGATCGTTTTCGACTCGTTCTTATTATTACGGTAAGGAGCTCCGTGATAAATTACATCACGATAGAAACGCGGGTCACGAGTACCTTTCACATACGGATTAGTATCATCATAGCCACCTTTGCGGGCTTCTGCCGAATATACCGGATAGCCATAATCACCTACGATATATTCGTATTCATCCACTTGTTCCTGCACCGGTTGCTGGCGCGAACTTCCCTCACGGCTGGGCGGATAAATATCACCCTGCCATGCCTGATCCTTGCTCTTCGTCATAAAGAACACATACTCATTGGCAAAGGCATCCATATCATAAAACATATCCCACAAACGAGCATATACACGGCTGTCATTCAGATTACCGTCAGCCGGATCCTTGAAATCATTTGCATCATGTTTCGTATAGAGAGAATAACGCTTGGTTCCGCCGACTTCGAAATCCAGAACGGCTTTAGCCGCTTCTTTGGCTTTTCTCCAACGAGTAGCATCATAAGCATACTCATTTTCAAACACACGACGCAAGTTGTATCCATATTGAGAAGCACCGTTCCACAACGGAGTAGCCGCTACCCAGCGAACAAAAGAAATCAATCCCAGACAGGCTCCCTTATCCACACGCCCAAAATTCTCGGAAGTTTTCACATATTTATTAGGAACCATGCCATAAGCAGTTTGCGCATCCGTCACAATCTTTTCAACCATCGAATGAACAGATTCTTTCTTGAAGTCCATATTATCTCCGGCATTAATCACACGGTCAATATAAGGAGCTTCGCCATACATACGCAATAACAGCATGTGGAAATAACCACGCATGAAATACATCTCACCGATACGGTTGCGAAGATCACCATCCTGCTGTGGGTTGTCGGGCGTGTTATACTTCTGTACATTTTCTATAATCAGGTTCGCTTTACGGATTCCTTCATAAAGAGCTTCCCAATATTGCCCTACACTACCGGGCAAAGAATTCGGGTTCCAGGCACCGTTATTGAAGTTATTCGTAATGTTTCCCTCTACGTTGGTTCCTTCACATTCGTCCGTAATGGCACTGTTGCTGAAGTGCTCGAAGAACACCAGCGGACGGTCTGCTTTCTTTGCAGCCGCGTATACGTCGGAAACCAGTCCGTTCACTTTTTCGTAACGGGCAAAAACGTCCGCTTCCGTAATATTATCATCATCGTCCCGATCCAGGTAATCGCTACATGAAGTAAAGACCAACGGCAGGACCAATAAAGCAATTGCTGAAAATCTATATAACTTTTTCATATTTCTATCTTATTTAGAATGTTATATCAATACCAAAATTGAATACCTTTTGAATAGGATACCAGGAAGCTCCGTCTCCGGATTTCGTTTCCGGATCTATATCCACATCACCCAGTTTATCAAAAGTCAACAGATTCAGACCTTGTACATAGATACGTGCCTGTTGCACATGGAATTTACGTAATAATTTGGGTGATACATTGTAACCAAATTCCACATTCTTAAGACGCAGGTAGGAAGCATCATACAAAAACAAACTACTGTTTCCATTCTTGTTGTTATCATGTGTTCCATAATGCAATGCCGGATATTTGGCAGTAGCAGCCGTTTCCGGTGTCCAACGGTCCAGATGCATTTTCTTCACACGTCCGATCTTATCTTGTTCAAATTGCGGGAAGTCAAATACAGCAGCCCCATTCAACAGAATAGATGATTTTGTCGCACCTTGCAATAATACACTAAAATCAAAGTTCTTATACTGGAAACCGAAAGGAATACCGAACATCAGTTCCGGACTACGCGGATTTCCCATTACCGTACGGTCTTCATCATCAATCACTCCGTTACGATCCAAATCCTTATAAACAACATCTCCCGGAATTAATTGTCCCCACGGCTGATAACCGATCTTGTTCAAACGGTCAGCCTCTTCCTGATCGGCTACAAAATGATCGAACACATAGACGAAGTTTTCGTATAAACGTTTACCGGTTTCTTTACGCCAGGAGTTCTTGCGGGCAACTTCCGCTTTATATTCCAGACGGTTACGGGAGAAAGTCAGGTTCGGACGAATATAGTAACGGAAATCCTTTCCAATCTTATCATTCCAGCTCAATTCGATATCCACACCACGGTTGCTTACTTCACCCAGATTCTGTAAAGCTGCATCTTTACCTACAATGTCCGGATATCCCATGATACCGTCACTATTCATATCTGTAATAATGTCAAAACGATATTCATAAAATGCATCTATCGTCAATGCCAAACGTTGGTTCAGGGTAGTAAAGTCGATACCGACATTCAGTTTACGTGCTTTTTCCCAAGTCAGATTCGCATTAGCCAAATTACCTTCGGAAGTTCCGCCTACATTCGTACCAAAGTTATTACCGAAATCATAACCGCTACCACCACCGTAGAAAGCCAGATATGGGAAACGGCTGCTGACGTTGTCACTACCTACCAAACCATAGGAGGCTCTTACTTTCAGGAAGTCAATCCAGGAAGCCTTTTTCATAAATTCCTCTTCAGAGACTACCCAACCGATTGAACCAGCTGGGAAGAACCCGTAACGTTTGCCCGGAGCGAAGTTCTCGGAACCATTGTAACCGAAGTTAAATTCCATCAGATACTTCTGATTATAATAATAAGCAAAGCGTCCGGTGATACCCTGGCTATGATAAGCCAATTCATTGTTAACAGTACGGTTACCACGGTTTGCCAATAACATGGCTGTCACTTCGTGGCGGTTGCTAAACAAACGGTTGTAATCCAAACGTGCCTGTATATAAGTACGTCCGTCAGAAGCGTTATGACTGAATCCGTTGCCGATAGTCTGGTCAATATCATATTTGTTACCCGTTTTGTAAGCACCCGTATAGTGTCCGCCTGCCATATAAGCATCCGAACCTTCGATCGGCATAAACGTCGCATATTTCGGATATTCACGATAACCGTCTTTGTAAGTATCCAGTTTGCGATTAATCCATCGTCCTTCAGAAGCATCATAAGAGAACATCACTTCCGCTTTTAATCCTTTCGTCAGAAATTCCATATCCAGATTCATGGCAAAACTACCATTCAGATACGTGTTCTTTTCATTCAGATAACCGGTACGGCTCAATTCACCCAGAAGATTGTAACGGTAGATATTGTCACCATAAAGCATACCACGAGGATTTTGCTGAATGTATTCCTCATTCTGCGGATGCGCATTTTCTTCCACCAGAATGGGCAGATATGGAGGCTGGGTAGCACAGATGGTCATCAGGCGACCGGCTGTTGTACCCGGTGCATTACGGTCGGTAATACGGGCCCCCAAATCCAAACGGGTACTCAAATAACGATTAATGTTGATATCGATGTTCGAACGGAAGTTGTAACGGGTGAACTTGGTTTGCGAGTCATATTCACCGGCATTCGAATATTTGTAGTTACCGCCTTGTGAAAAGTAATTGGCCAATACATAATAACGTACCTTGTCCGTACCGCCACGGATGGAGAGGCTGACATCTTCCTGCAAACCGGGTTTGAAAGCAAAATCATAATAATCCCAGTCATATCCCAAACCATCGGAGTTGTCTCCTTTCGCACGGCGGAAATTGTCAATCGCCTGTTGAGAGAAAAGGTTCAAACTGCTGATGTCTGCGCCCGTCATCTTGGCATCGTTCAATCTGGCTTCATTATATAAAGTTGCATAATCGGCAGAGCCTAAATATTCGGGGAAACCGATCGGCTGGTTAATACCGATAGAGGCTTTCAGGTTCACGGTTGCCTTTTCCGCTGCCTTACCACGTTTGGTAGTAATAACGATTACACCATTTGCACCACGGATACCATAAGCGGCAGTGGCGGAAGCATCTTTCAGGATAGTGAATGTTTCAATTTCATCCGGTGCGAGGTAACTCATGTCACGTTCGATTCCATCGACAATGACAATGGCACTCTGGTTACCGTAAGTTGCCTTACCACGGATAAACAATTCACTTTGATCCACACCCGGTTCACCACCCGCATACTGGTTTACAATCAACCCCGGCAGACGTCCGGCAAGCGCATTGTTGATATTGGCAGTAGGACTTTGCGTCAGATCTTTTGTCGTGATGGTAGCAACAGAACCGATCATCGTTTCTTTACGTTGTTTGGTATAACCAACTACAACCACTTCCTGCAATGCTTTCGTATCTTCCTGCAATAAGACAGTCAGTTCTTTCTTTGCACCGGGAACAATCTCCTGTGGCTGGTAACCCAGATAAGAAAACACCAACGGAGCTTCCGCATAAGGCAGTTTAAGCGTAAACTTACCATCCATATCCGTAATCGTACCTGCATTGGCTACTCCTTTCACGACAACAGACACACCGATCAACGGATCATTTGTCGTCTTGTCCAATACCGTACCCGACACTGTTATCTTATTGCTTTGTGTGGCCTGCACCTTTGCCGTTCTTCCCGTTTGCGCCACACCCTGCAAAGGTATACCTGCAAGAAGAGTGCAAGAAACAGCCACCAGACAAATATTTCTTTTTATATGTATCATCTTTCTTTTCGATTTTCTATGTGTAATAAATCAATCTTATTCCTCTGCTTTCTTACCGAAATCCGGTCCGACCCAGTTGGCCTTTTCCGTTGCTTTACCTTGCACCCAGTCTTCATAACGGGCACGGATTTCAATCATTGTTGCTCCCGGGACTTCCGCATTCAAGGAGATTGTCAGGCGATCTTCCCTGTTGTCGCGATTACCAAAGGCCGGTGCTTTTGCCCAGTCGTACTCCCACACATAATAGCCTTCGGGATGAGCCAACGTCCAAAGCACATCAGAACAGCTGCGCAATGCAGCGATAAACTTATTCTTGGTCTTTTCCGGATAAAGGCTGTTAGTCGGCTGTTTCACCATATCCAGGAAGTAACGGACAAATATTCCACGGAATAAAAGATTATCTCCCGAATTTCCTTCACCACTGAATACCGGATAGTTAGAGTCCATTTTCTTATTTACCTGATAAGAGCCGAAAGCAACCGCATTACGAAGATATTCCTCCTCACCGGTAGCATTGTACAATTCCAAGGCAGCCGCCATAAATGTTCCCTGATTATAAGACAAAGCTACTTTATCAGGATCTCCCGGTGTACCGTCATCTTTAATACTCAAATTATCATATACCTGTCCGGTGGAAATATCACACAGATAAGCCGTCATCCAGTTGTATACCTCTTTGGCGAAGTTCAGGTAATAAGCAGCCTGCTCTTCCCAACCGTCTTTAGCCTCCTTAATGGTGAGCTGATATAACTTCATAGCCAACAGGCAACCGGGACCATTGGAACAAGACATACGCGAAGCCGGCGCATCCGTTTTCCATGCCATTCCTCCTGCCCCTTTGTAGTCATTCTTTGCTCCCTTGATATGATTCCACATCTTCATCAATGCACTGTAATAATCAGGATCACCAGTCAACTCGTATACCCGCAGGGAAGCTAGTGCCATCCATTCCATATCATCATAGAAGTTATTCCAAAAATCCTTGCCACCATAACCGCAATGCTCATTCCAGTCATCAAAAGCCGGCAGGAAAGGTTTCATGATGTTTTCATACAAATAAGTCTGATATTCGGGATTGTTCGCATGGCGGATATAAGCATCGGTGATAACATCCAATGCATGTCCCTGTGACCAACCACCGCTACCGCCTGTACTTGTTGGTTCTCCGGTTTCCGGTGTATTCGGTTTTTCCCAATAGATGCTTCCGCAAAAGGTATTCCGTCCACTGGCATTCTCATAGAAATATTTGATATATGTTCCTGTACTTTTGTCGGCTGCATCCGTCCAGTTCACATCCGACACATATTCGCCGGATGAGTTACCTTTGTAGATGTCTCCCAAATCGCCATCGTCACAAGCTGCGAATATTGCCAGTGCACCGCTTAACAGCAAAACTCTTTTTGATAATGATACTATATAGTTCTTCATATTATTATTAAGTTTTAATCTTCATTCGTTTCCGAAGCTACCCAACGGTGGGTATACGTTCCAAGCTCTGCGTTGAAATAAAGGGTTACATCGGTTTTCACCGTAGCATAATATACATTTCGGCACAGTTGCAAATATCCGTGGCTTATTTTTGTAGTATAGGTCTATATTTTCTT
>OGZC01001258.1_pt1 | contig 13787 bp, 7 predicted proteins | sample 1576751 | NCBI WGS metagenome assembly OGZC01 (sample SAMEA3541486, study PRJEB24748) | human gut metagenome | biome: human gut; feature: human-associated habitat; material: faeces | place: China | collected 2012
GCTACATCGCTTCTTCGGCCATTGCCCTGCTGAACTTCTTTGCTACGGCAGAGGGAGTGCAATCTTATATGGTATGGGGATTGGGTAATTTTGGCGGTGTCTCTCTCCAGCAAATGCCTGCTTTCGCATTGGTGACCGTTGCCGGATTATTCGGCTCTTTATTACTGATAAAACCTCTGAACGCATTATTGCTGGGAGAGCGGTATGCGGAGAATTTGGGAATCAATATACGATATGTGCGCAACTGGCTTTTGGTCATCACCGGTTTGCTGACTGCCATAACCACCGCTTTTTGCGGACCGGTTGCATTTATCGGACTTGCCGTTCCTCATATAGCCCGTATGGTATTGCGGACAGCCAATCACAACTCCTTGTTGCCTGTGACTATCTTGAGCGGTGGAGCGGTAGCATTGCTTTGCAACCTGATTTGCGTTCTGCCCGGTGAGGCAGGTATTATACCTTTGAATGCAGTTACACCGATTATCGGAGCGCCGGTCATTATCTATGTAATCGTTAGCCAGAGGGGACCGCAACGTTTTAATTGACGTGCCATTTCAATCGTTTGCATGGATAACTTGCAGATTTCAAGGGATAATACTCTTTCGTATGATATTTTATTGTATTTTTGCGCCCGGTATTAGTGTTTAATTTAAACAAAGATTGTGACTATGAAATTGCCTGAAGATCCGATGATGCTGTACAGCTTCATCAATATGAAATTGCGTGATTTCTATCCTTCACTGGATGCACTTTGTGAGGATATGAACGTTGAGAAAGAAGTAATTGTCCGGACACTGAAAAGAGTGGGATTTGAGTATAATCCTGAGCGAAACAGATTCTGGTAATTGCCGTAAACTTATAAACAGATGGGTCGGGGCTGTGTCTTGTAAAGATGCAGCCCCGACTTTTTTTGTTAATAAACGACAAATACGCTCCGTCTCATTTAACTTCTTCCCATTTCTCCTTTCTAACCAGTAAAACCCGGATGAACTGATGATAAACGAAAACAAGATTCGACAAATATATAAATCCAACCGTGAACAGGGCTTCCAACTGTTGGTGGAATGTTTTCAGGAACCGATATATTATTATATACGGCGTTTGGTAGTGCTGCACGAAGATGCGGAGGATGTATTGCAGGAAGTCTTTATTCAGGTGTACAGGCATTGGGAGCAATTCCGTTGCGAGAGTTCACTGAGCACATGGATTTACCGGATTGCAACGAATGAGAGTTTACGCTTGCTCAACGGACGTAAAGATGAAGGAGTTGTTTCTGCGGAAGATGTTCAGGAAGAGTTGATGGGCAAGTTGAAGGCTTCCGATTACATTGATTATGAGAATGAGTTGGCAGTAAAGTTTCAGGAAGCTATTTTAAGTCTGCCGGAAAAGCAACGGCTGGTATTCAACTTGCGTTATTACGATGAACTTGAATATGAAGAGATTGCCCGTGTACTGGATAGTAAAGTGGATACCCTAAAAGTGAATTACCACTATGCGAAAGAGAAGATAAAGGAATATATATTAAACAGATAGAACGATGAAAAAGGATTTTGATTTTGATGATATTGGAAAACGGACACCTTACCGTACCCCCGATGGATTCTTCGAGGACGTGCAACGAAAGGTGATGGAACGTGCCGGAGTGAAGCAACAGCGGAAGTCTCATACGAAGCTGATTATTTCTACGGTGATTACCATAGCAGCCGTATGGGTCGGATTTCTGTTTGTTCCGTCTTTGCGACAGGCAGATGAGGTGACAACATCTTCTTCGAAAGTATTAGCCAATGGTACGGAACCGGTAGATAAATGGATTAAAGAACTATCAGATGAGGAGTTGGAAGAGCTCGTCAGCTTCTCTGAAAATGATATATTTTTGAATTAAGTAACTCAATTAATTATTTTAAACGTGAAGATTATGAAGACTAAATTTATTTATGTAATTTTGGCCGTTCTCCTGATGGGAAGCCAGATGACTTTGTCTGCACAGAATACGGATAACAAACAAAAAAAACAGCGTCCTACACCGGAACAAATGGTGCAGATGCAGACTAAACAAATAGTAAATACGTTGATGTTGGATGATGCAACGGCAGCTAAATTTACTCCGGTATACGAGAAGTATCTGAAAGAATTGCGTGAATGTCGTATGATGACTCATAAGGCGAGAACAGAGAAAACTAAAGCACAAGGCACAGACGCTAATGCTAAGAAAGAACGTCCGTCCATGACTGACGACGAGATTGCAACCATGTTGCGAAACCAGTTTACTCAAAGTCGTAAAATGCTGGATATTCGTGAAAAGTATTACAATGAATTCAGCAAGATACTTTCGCAGAAGCAGATTCTGAAAATTTATCAGCAGGAAAAGATGAATGCTAATAAATTCAGAAAAGAATTTGACCGCAGAAAAGGTCAGAAACCGGGACAGGGACACCACCAGGGACAAAAAACTCGTGCTCCGCGTCAAGCCCCGAAATAAAGATTAGGTTTATTTTATTATAGTTTTATTTTACTAAATCAACACAATTTGAACATAGGCAGCCATATTTATTCTTTTCAGTACCGTTTGATTACTTGTTATGTCTTGTTACTGATTAGTTTGACTGTTTTTGCTCAGTCCGGTAAAGAGCGTTTTTCCGGTCGTGTGATTGATACTGAAACCAATCAGCCGGTACCGTTTGCTACGGTCCGGCTTTTGGCTTTACCGGATAGTACATTGTTGGGCGGCGGTGCTACGGATGCTATCGGTAAATTTCAACTTTCCGTTTCCGTTCCTACTGCGACTAAGGCGAAGTCTTTATTATTGCAAGTTTCATATATCGGATATAAACCTGTTTTTCATCTCATTTCCATTTCCCGCAAAAGCACCTCCTATGAATTGGGAAATATCAATCTGACTCCGGAAAGTTATGCTTTGGATGAGGCCGTAGTAGTAGGTCAAGCCCCGATGGCGGTGACGGAAGGAGATACAACAGTCTTCAATGCTTCCGCCTATCGTACTCCCGAAGGTTCAATGCTTGAAGAGTTGGTGAAACAACTTCCGGGAAGCGAAATAGATGCGGACGGTAAGTTATTGATACATGGTAAGGAGGTAAAGAAGATTTTAGTAGACGGTAAAGAGTTTTTCTCTGATGACCCGAAAGCCGCCCTTAAAAACCTTCCCGTGGAGATGGTGGAGAAGTTGAAAGCCTATGAACGCCAATCAGATTTGGCGCGTCTCACTGGGATAGATGACGGAGAGGAAGAGATGATTCTGGATCTGTCTGTGAAAAAGGACATGAAATTGGGTTGGATGGAGAATTTTATGGGAGGATACGGGAGTAAAGACCGTTATGAATTAGCCAATACCTTGAACCGCTTTCGTGAAAACTCTCAATTAACGATTATCGGGAATCTGAATAATACCAATAATCAGGGATTCTCGGAATTGCAGAATGAATCTTCAAATGCTACAGGTAATATCCGTAATCGGATGGGGCTGACTACTTCCCGTTCATTGGGACTAAACGCGACTCATGACTGGAAGCGGGTTAAGTTACGTTCCAATCTTCAATACGTGGGTACAGACCGTTTGGAAGACAGCCGTACAACGGTCGACAACTTTCTTCGCGAGGATCGGTCAATCAATCTGGGCACGAACAATAGCCGGTTGCAGAATCACGAGCTGGTGGCCAATGCTTTTCTTGAATGGAAAATGGATTCTGTTACTACATTGATTTTCCGTCCTCAATATCGTTTCTCGGCCAATGACAGAGAGAATAGTGGCTTTCAGGAAGGGTGGGGAAATGATGTGTTGTTGAATGAGAGAGAGTCCTCCGGCACCAACCATAATTCCCGGTATAACCTGACGATGATGTTACAACTTAGCCGGAAATTGAGTCGTTTGGGGAGAAATGTCGCTTTGAAAGTAGACTATGGTACTAATGCTTCAGCTACCGACCGGAAGAGCCTTTCCACCACCCGGTACTTCAAAAATAATACGAAGAAGATTCAGAATCAGAAAATAGAGGATGATGTGGACGGGTATAATTACCGGGTGCAACTGGTATATGTAGAACCGTTGCCGTGGCGGCATTTCCTGCAACTCCGTTACAGCTATCAGTATAAAGTGAACAATTCGGATCGTTTTGTCTATGACTGGGATAAGGAACTGGAAGAGTTTGCTCCCGACTTTGATGAAGACTCCAGTAACCGTTTTGAAAACCAATACAGTAATCACTTGGTGAACCTTGCCATACGTACTTCACAGAAAAAGTATAATTATAATATTGGAGTTGATTTTGAACCACAAAAGTCTGTCAGCCATTCTTTGTTGAGCGACGCTCCCGAAGATCAGTTGGAAAGATCGGTCATGAATTTCTCACCCACAGTCAATTTCCGCTACAAGTTTTCAAAACGTACCCGTTTGCAAATTGTGTATAGAGGAAAAGGAAAACAGCCAAGTGTACGTGACCTCCAACCTGTGACTGACCGTACCAATCCTTTAAATATCCGTGTCGGTAACCCTTCGTTGAAGCCTTCATATACGAATACGTTTACATTGAATTTTAATTCCTACAATACCAAACATCAGCGAAATATGGTAGCTACCGCTTTGTTCGAGAATACCATTAATAATGTAACCAATCAGGTGACTTATGACAGCGGAACCGGTGTGCGAACGACGTCTCCGGTCAATATGAATGGTAATTGGCGCGCCATGGGGTCTTTTTCTCTCAATACCCCTTTTAAGAATCGTAGCTGGATATTTCGCACTTACTCCTATCTGCAATACCGGAATCAGAATGGCTATACAACTCTGAATAAAGAAGAACCGGTGAAAACCTCCGTACAGCATTTAACGGGACGTGAGCGTCTACGGCTTACTTATCGTACCCGTCAAATGGAACTTACGGGACTTGTCGGCCTGACTTATAACAATTCTTATAATGATGTGCGGGAGAAACGTACTGAAACTTTTGATTATCAGGCAGGAACCCAACTGCAACTTTATCTGCCTTGGGGGATGGAACTATATAATGACCTGACTTATTCTCTCCGCACCGGTTATGGTTATGAAGGTTATGCCAAAGAGAATTTCATGTGGAACTGCCAACTGTCAAAAGCCTTTCTAAAAAAGAAACAGTTATTAATCCGTTTCAAGATCTATGATATTCTCCATCAGGATATTTCTTTGATACGCACAATTACCGCCACCGCCATTCGTGACACGGATTATAATGCACTGGGGTCTTACTTTATGGTACACGCTATACTTCGTCTGAATATGATGGGAAGATAATTAGAAATTAAATCTTCATGAGTTTGAAAACCACAGCTAGGTTTTGATTGTTGTATGTCCTACGTATAAAACAATGTAAGGCTGGCTGAATGTTTCGACTGATAAAAAAGATAAAAGATAATGGTCGTTGGCGCATTTTTAAACTGAAGTTGATTGATGCACGACTTTACTTTGTCAGTATCTTCGTAGGATTACTGACGGGGCTTGTTGCCGTGCCTTATCATTACCTGTTACAGTTCTTCTTTAATCTCCGCCATGATTTTTTTGATTCTCATCCCAAGTGGTATTGGTATATCCCTCTTTTCCTGTTGATGTGGGGAATACTTGTATTCGTATCCTGGCTGGTGAAGAAAATGCCGCTTATTACCGGCGGGGGGATTCCGCAAACACGTGGGGTTATTAATGGAAGGGTTGATTATAAGCATCCTTTTCTGGAATTGGTTGCGAAGTTTGTGGGTGGGATACTTGCATTAAGTACCGGATTGTCTTTGGGGCGTGAAGGACCTTCCGTACAGATAGGTTCGTATGTCGGATATTTGGTATCAAAATGGGGGAGGGTGCTTAGTGGCGAACGGAAACAATTATTGTCTGCCGGTGCAGGTGCCGGATTGGCGGCTGCTTTTGCTGCCCCATTAGCTTCCTCATTGTTGGTCATCGAATCTATCGAGCGGTTTGATGCACCTAAAACAGCCATTACCACGCTTTTGGCAGGAGTCGTGGCAGGCGGGGTTGCCAGTTGGATTTTTCCCGTCAATCCTTATTTTCATATAGATGCCATTGTGCCTGGAATGACTTTTTGGGGGCAGGTGAAACTATTTCTTTTGTTAGCGGCAGTAGTTTCTGTTTTTGGAAAATTCTTTTCTGTCACTACTCTTCAGATGAAACGTATTTATCCCGCTATTAAGCATCCTGAATACGTGAAGATGCTGTATTTGCTTTTTATCGCTTTTCTGATTTCTATGGCCGAGTTTAATCTGACGGGAGGAGGGGAACAGTTCTTGCTATCACAGGCCATGCATCCGGATACACATATTCTTTGGATTGTCGGCATGATGTTGCTGCATTTCGTTTTTAGTACCTTTTCTTTTTCTTCGGGTTTACCGGGAGGAAGTTTTATCCCTACGCTGGTGACAGGAGGACTTTTAGGGCAAATAGTGGGATTGATTATGGTTCAACAGGGTGTGATTGCTTATGAGAATATCAGTTATATCATGTTGATTTGTATGTCGGCATTTCTTGTAGCAGTCATTCGTACACCTCTGACGGCTATTGTCTTAATAACCGAGATTACGGGACATTTGGAAGTCTTTTATCCTTCCATTGTTGTAGGTGGATTAACCTATTATTTTACGGAAATGCTTCAGATAAAACCGTTCAATGTAATTTTATATGATGATATGATTCATTCACCTGCCTTTAAGGAAGAGCCCCGTTATACATTGTCTGTAGAAGTAATGAGCGGGTCTTATTTAGATGGCAAGATTGTGGATGAACTTCGTTTACCGGAACGTTGCGTAATTATAAATGTGCATCGTGACCGTAAGAATTGGTCTCCCAAAGGACAGACATTAATGCCTGGAGATCAGGTCCAAATAGAGATGGACTCACAAGATATAGAGAAACTGTATGAACCTTTAGTGAGTATGGCGAATATTTATTGAGTATAGGTGTTGGCAGTATAAATTCAGAACAGTATAAAAAGAATGAAACGGTGCAGAAATGAACGAAAGTTTTTCCTACTATAAAGTTGAAAAACATAAAAACATCTGCCACCTGCAACGAAACGCGTGTAATGCACTAGTTAATAGATAGTTGTAACGTTGCAGATACCTGTGGCAGATAGGTTGCAGATAAAGTATCTGCAACACGTTATATAATCAAAGAAAAAGCCTTGATTCCTTTATGCAAAGCTATGGGATAATTGGGGTGACTCTATGGAGAAATGGTGGTGTCTCTACGGGGAAACGACAGTATCCTTACGTAGAAACTGTAGTGTCCCGCCTTAGAAACTCTCGTTTCCTGCCGTGGAAACTGTAATTTCTAATGCCGGAAACGACAGTTCCCCGCCTGGAAACGGGAAGTCAATGTATACAATAAACTTTTGCCCTCCTAGAGAATTAGCTTATGTAAGGTTTATACTGTGTTGCAGATAAAGTATCTGCAACCTATCTGCCACAGTATCTGCAACGCTCCAACTATTTGTCAACTAGTGTATTACACGCGTTTGGTTGCAGGTGGCAGATGTTTTTATGTTTTTTCAACTTTATAGAGGAAGGATTACGCATCAAAATTAGGGTCACAACCGTAATCATAAACCAAATTCACCTCTGTGCCCTCCGTGTCCTCTGTGGTGAAAACAGTGCAAAAATGAACTATTCAATTAAATAACAAACCGAATAATATTTTTTTATTCTAAAGTGAATCAGCTAATGAGCTAACGTCTATACGATACAGTATAAGGTTGGTAGCTTGATAAAAGTTTTTTTTAAGCTAAAAAGTACAAATCTTTAAACTTTATTTCTTTACTTTGTTATTTATAGAGTGAGACTTATAGCGAACTTAAACTAGAAAGATTATGAAAGTAAAGCAGATTTGTATGATGGTGCTACTATGGTTGGGAGTGATTCCGGCGGTGCAGGCACAGACTTTCGACAAATTATGGAAAGAAGTGGAGCAAGCAGAGAAAAAGAGCTTGCCTAAGACAGTGATAAAACTGACTGATGAGATTTATCAGAAAGGGGAAAAAGAGAAAAACTCTCCGCAGATGCTCAAAGCATACGCGTGGCGGATGAAATACCGGGAAATGTTGAATCCGGATAGTCTTTATGCCGGTCTGAAAGGACTGGAACAGTGGGGGAAACAAACCGACCAACCAATGGACCGTGCTATTTTGCATTCTCTGATAGCCGGAATTTATGCAAATTATGCTGCCAACAACCAGTGGCAACTTCGCCAACGGACGGAAATCGTAGGCCAAACGCCTTCCGCGGATATACGCGAGTGGACCGCCAATATGTTTGTAGAAAAAGTGCGGACAAATGTGAAAGAAGCCTTGGCTGACTCTGTGTTACTGCTCAAAACTTCTTCACGCGACTATATCCCTTTCGTAGAACTGGGGAAAACGAGTGAATATTATCACCATGACCTCTATCATTTATTGGCTTCCCGTGGCATTGATGCTCTGTTGCAAGTGGAAAAACTAGGTAGCGGGTATACTGAAACGAACGCCGTAAATCCGGTGAAGCAGGATATAATAGCTATTTACGGAAATATGCTTTCTGCTTATAAAGCAGCCGGATTGAAAGAAGGTTATGTGTTGATCGCACTTAACTATTTGGAATGGAGACGGGGAGCGGAACGGTATATCCGACCTCTCCAAGTAAAGGGAGAGGCTTCAGTATTGACGGATGACACTTACCTGAAAGCATTGAATACATTGAAAAGTAAATATGCTTCGGAGCCGATATGTGCTGAAGTGTACCTGGCACAAGCCCGTTATGCTATTGAAAAGCAACAGCAGGTTAATGCATTGCAGCTTTGCGATGAGGCGATTCGTCTTTATCCGGGGTATGACAGAATCAATGCTCTGAAAAATCTTCGGGAAGAGATATTGGCTCCTTATTTGAATGTCTATGCAGCAGATCAGGCTTTCCCGAACGAAGAGATAGAACTAAGAGCCTCACATAAGAATCTGGATGGTTTTACCGTCCGGATTTATCAGGCGAAGAAACTGATAAAAGAACAACATTACTCTGTAATTCGTCCGGAAGATTACCGGACACAGGACACGGTGTTTACGTTCAAAGCTCCCGAACTTGGAGCTTACGTAATGCGTATCATACCGGATATTCGTGCAAAGAGAGACAGTGAAAGCAAGTTTGACGTAACACGTTTCAAGGTGTTGACTTGTCGTCTGCCGGAAAAACAATATCAAGTGGTGACGTTGGACGGACAGACGGGACATCCTATTTCGAATGCGAAAGTTACGATGTATAGTAACGATGAAAAAGTTTTGCAAGAGTTTACGACGGACAAAGATGGTAAGGTGGTATTTCCCTGGAAATCTGAATACCGCTATTTGAAAGCCTCCAAGGGTACGGATACAGCGATGCCGAAGCAAGGTATCTATGCAGGAAGTTACGGATATTACGGTGACGAAGATAAAGTGGCGGAAAATATGACTTTATTGACTGACCGTTCTTTGTATCGTCCCGGACAGACGGTGTATGTGAAAGGAATTGCCTATTCTCAAAAATCAGATACGGCGGATGTGCTTCCGAACAAGGAATATATGGTTACTTTATTGGATGCAAATAATCAGGAAGTAGGGCAGAAGTCGGTACGCACCAATGAGTTCGGCTCGTTTGCCACTGATTTCGCGTTGCCTTCAGCTTGCCTGAACGGAATGTTCTCGTTGAAGGCAGGAAGAGGTCGTACAAGTATCCGCGTGGAAGATTATAAACGTCCGACATTTGACATCACTTTTGAAAAGCAACAGGGAAGTTACAAGTTGGGAGATGAAGTGCAGGTGAAAGGCAAGATAGAATCTTATAGCGGTGTATTGCTTCAGGATCTTCCGGTAAAATATAAGGTGATGCGTTCTACATATAGCCTTTGGCGCTTTGCGGAATCGGTGCAGATTGCTTCCGGTGAAGTGACGGCCAATGAGAACGGAGAATTTACGATACCGGTCCGCCTGCAGGAAAGTGACTCTTATAAGAATGATGATAAAGTATATTATCGCTATTCCATTGAAGCTACTGTTACCAATGTGGCGGGTGAAACACAATCTTCTACGGATGTCATTTCGGCCGGAAATCGTTCGTTGGTTTTGCAGGTGGAATTGCATGATAAGACTTGTAAGGATAAACCATTCGACACGATGTTTAACGTGCAAAACCTGAATGGACAACCTGTGGAAGTGAAAGGAAATTATTACTTATATCCTGCCAAAGACCAGGATTTCAAACAACTGGAAGAGAAACCGGTTTTAACGGGAACTTTTACTTCTAACGAAGAAATAACGCTCGATTGGAAGAATCTTCCTTCGGGCCCTTATGTACTGAAAGCATCGGTGAAAGATAATCAGGGCAAGGAAGTGACTACTGATACTAACACGATTCTTTTCTCCATTGAGGACAAACGTCCGCCTGTTGAAACGACGGTTTGGTTCTATGGAGAAAATATGGAATTTGATGCGACTCATCCGGCTGTATTCTGCTTCGGTACGTCGAAAAAGGATACTTATGTGATGATGAATGTATTCTCCGGTGATAAACTGCTGGAAAGTAAGATGTTGAACTTGTCTGATACGATTGTTCGCTTCGAATATCCATATCAGGAGAGTTATGGTGACGGTGTGTTTGTGAATTTCTGTATGGTAAGAGATGGACAGGTTTATCAGGAACATGCCCGGTTGACCAGACGTGTGCCGGATAAGACATTGACTATGAAGTGGGAAGTGTTCCGCGATAAGTTGCGTCCCGGACAGAAGGAAGAATGGAAACTGACGATTAAAACGCCACAAGGACAAGCCGCTAATGCGGAGATGCTGGCAACGATGTATGATGCTTCACTGGATAAGATATGGAACCGTCAGCAGAATTTCCAAATCTTCTATAGTCAGATTGTTCCGTATTCTAATTGGATGAGCGGATATTCCGGCAATAATTCATTTAATTACTGGTGGAATACGAAAAGCCTTAAAGTGCCGGGATTGGCGTATGATCGTTTTGTGATGCAGCCGGGGTATGGTATCGGAATTGCTTTAGAAGGAAAATTGGCCGGAGTGATGGTGAGAGGATATGGAACGACAAGAAAGATGACGTTGACAGGCAGTGTTTCGGCGATGGATGTTAGTGCACCAAATATGAAATCGGCTATGGCTGCTGATGCCGTGAATAATGTGGAGTTTCAATCGGAATTAGTATCGACGGAAGAAAAAGCGGATGAATCGTCTGACAGCGAAATGCTTCCCGAAGCTCCTGCCGACCTGCGTACAAATCTTGCAGAAACGGCCTTCTTCTACCCGCAACTTCGTACCAATGAACAGGGAGAAATCTCGTTCTCTTTCACGATGCCCGAAAGTCTGACGCGTTGGAACTTCCGTGGATATTCTCATACGAAAGGGATGTTGATGGGAACATTGGACGGTGAAGCTACCACGAGTAAGGAATTTATGCTGACTCCTAATCTTCCCCGCTTTGTACGTGTGGGAGATAAGACTTCTCTTACAGCTTCTATCTCTAATATGACTGGTAAGCCGCAAGCCGGAACAGTAACTCTGATTCTTTTCGATCCGATGACGGAGAAAGTAATCAGTACACAAAAACAGAAATTCAGCCTTGTTGCCGGAAAGACGATTGGCGTGAGCTTCCAGTTTACCGTCAGTGATAAATACGAAATATTGGGATGCCGGATGATAGCCGACAGCGGTACTTTCAGCGATGGAGAACAACAGTTGCTTCCGGTGCTTAGCAATAAAGAACATTTGGTAGAGACACTTCCAATGCCTGTACGTGGAGAAGAAACCCGTACTTTCTCACTCGACCGCCTGTTCAACCAACAAAGTAAAACGGCAACCGACCGTAAACTGACTGTCGAGTTTACAGGAAATCCGGCCTGGTATGCTATTCAGGCATTGCCTTCTTTGAGTCTTCCTACAAGCAATAATGCGATCTCCTGGGCTACGGCATATTATGCAAATACCTTGGCTTCGTTCATTATGAACAGTCAGCCGAAGATCAAAGCAGTGTTTGAAAGTTGGAAATTGCAGGGAGGTACGAAAGAAACCTTCTTGAGCAATCTGCAAAAGAATCAGGAAGTGAAGAATATTATTCTGTCCGAATCTCCCTGGGTGCTCGAAGCGCAAACGGAAGAGCAACAGAAAGAACGTATCGCCACTTTGTTTGATTTGAATAATATCCGTAGCAATAATATAGCGGCTTTGACCCGATTACAGGAGTTGCAGAACGCAAGTGGTGCATGGTCTTGGTATAAAGGAATGACCGGCAGCCGATATGTCACTGCCTATATCGCCGAACTGAATGCCCGTCTGGCTATGTTGACAGGTGAGAAATTAACAGGTACAGCTCTCTCCTTGCAACAAAATGCTTTCACTTACCTTCATCAATCAGCTTTAGACGAATATAAGGAAATCTTGAAAGCACAGAAAGAAGGAGTGAAATTTACCGGTGTTTCGGGCAGTATTCTGCAATATTTGTATCTCATCGCTATTTCCGGAGAGCAGGTGCCTGCTGCCAATAAAGCTGCTTATACCTATTATCTTTCTAAAGTAGGAGAACTGCTTACTTCTCCTTCGATGGATACGAAAGCGATTGCCGCTATTGTACTGGATAAAGCCGGACGCAAGAAAGAAGCACAGGAATTTGTCGCTTCTCTGAAAGAATTCCTGACCAAGACGGATGAACAGGGAATGTTCTTTGCTTTCAACGAGAATCCGTATACATGGGGCGGAATGCAGATGCAGGCTCACGTAGATGTGATGGAAGCATTGGAGGCGATAGGCGGTAACAGCGATACCGTGGAAGAAATGAAACTTTGGCTGTTGAAGCAAAAGCAAACACAACAATGGAACTCTCCGGTAGCTACTGCCGACGCGGTATTTGCATTGCTGATGAAAGGTGTTAACTTGCTCGACAATCAGGGAGATGTACGGATTGTAATTGCTAATGAAGTGCTGGAAACGGTTGCTCCGAGTAAAACAACTGTTCCCGGATTGGGATATATCAAACGTTCTTTCACACAGAAGAGCGTGGTGGATGCCCGTAAGATTGAAGTGGAAAAGAGAAATCCGGGTATCGCCTGGGGAGCTGTATATGCAGAATTTGAATCCCCCATCAGTGATGTGAAACAACAGGGTGGTGAGTTGAATGTAGAGAAACAATTGTATGTGGAACGTATGGTAAATAATGTCCCTCAATTGCAGCCTATAACAGCGAAAACTGTTCTTCAGGTAGGTGATAAAGTCGTTTCCCGTTTGAGCATCCGTGTAGACCGTCCGATGGACTTTGTGCAGTTGAAAGATCAGCGGGGAGCTTGCTTCGAACCGATCGGCAGCATTTCCGGCTATCGTTGGAACAACGGACTGGGCTATTACGTAGACATCAAAGATGCATCGACCAATTTCTTCTTCGATCATTTAGGAAAAGGAGTCTATGTATTGGAATATAGTTACCGTGTCAGCCGTGCAGGAACTTACGAAACAGGTCTGGCAACCATGCAATGTGCATACGCACCAGAATATGCTTCACATTCTGCTTCGATGACGGTAGACGTTAAAGAGTAACGCAGGACATTTGTAAGAGAAATATTCGGGCACGGATTATGCCGATTTTACGGTTCATTAGATAAACTGAAATCGTAAAATAGGCGTAATCCGTGCCTGAATCTATTTGATACCTCTTGATGGAGAGAATTATCCTCTTTCGTCAATCTGTGTTAATCTGTGTAATCTGTGGTGAAAAACTCATCTAAAACCCCTACA